>Ga0209085_1000230_pt1 | contig 42662 bp, 32 predicted proteins | sample C_131016_EF_Meta_FD_187310 | JGI IMG/M metagenome (GOLD analysis project Ga0209085, IMG submission 187310) | Freshwater microbial communities from Lake Croche, Canada to study carbon cycling - C_131016_EF_MetaG (SPAdes) (version 2) | ecosystem: Environmental > Aquatic > Freshwater > Lake...
GATGGGATGAATTCGGGCTTCCGTATGACGTTCAATATCCCACTGGCGAGCCTCGCTACATTTACGATGACGCGATTAAAATCGAGGATACCTACAGCGCGGTGGTGCGCTACCGCAGCGGCGCAACGATGGCCTATTCCTGCAACTTCTGCACGCCGTGGGAGGGATACGTGCTCGCGTTTAATGGAACAAAAGGCCGGGTGGAAATCGTGCATCGCTCCGACCCTGACCCGACCGGCAAGACAACTCCAGCAGCCGATGCCGGCTTGATCACATTCTATCCGCTTTTTGGCGGCAAGCAGCTCATCGAGATCCCAGCAGTGGCTGGTGGTCACGGCGGTGCGGACTTCGCAATCCAGAATGACCTCTTCGGAAGTGTTGCACAGGAATCGCAAGAGTTGAACTGGTGGCCGACAGCCAGGCTGGCGTCTATGCCATCGCGTGGTGAACGCGGTGGTGTTGATAACCATTTGTTACCAATCCATCGTAAGCTTTCCAACCATCGGTATAGACATCGCTACCTTCCACAATTCGGCCTTGAAGAATAGGCATAAGCTCTGCCTTGGAACAGTTTTTGACGACACTCAAAAACACCCTTCCTTGCCGTTTATGAAGACCCAGAACAGGGATTTTACCGGACGCGCCTCTTCCACGTTTGCCACGAACTCTCCTGGGGCCGAAATAGCTTTCATCGACTTCAATATCCCCGACAAATGGCTTGGATTCCTCGATGGCCATATCAACTATCCGGTCACGAAGCAGAGTGAAAATCCGTTGAACGGTATTGCGGTTGATCGCACTCAAATTGGCTGTCGATGTGGCAGGGATGTCCTCGCAAAAACACTTCAAAACCCTTCGGAATTTCACCTCCGAAATGTGCGTCATTTTTATATACTTGTTTTTCAATGAAGATTAGTGCTTTGTCCATAATCTTTACTTCCAAACTAGGCAAGACCCTATGAAAAAAGCCCTGTTTATCGCCGGCGGTTGGGACGGCCACCAACCAGACAAAATTGTCCAGTTGTTTTCAGAAGATCTTCGCGCGGCGGACTTCGAGTGCGACATCGAGTCCTCGCTCGACGTGCTGGCGGACGTGGAACGTTTGAAAACCTATGATGTGATTTCGCCGTGCTGGACGATGGGCTCGCTCAGCAAGGAGCAGAGCAAGGGATTGGTGGCCGCGGTTCGCGGCGGCACGGCGCTCGCCGGCATCCATGGCGGAATGGGCGATGCCTTCCGCGGAAACCTTGACTTCGAGTGGATGGTGGGAGGGCATTTTGTCGGCCATCCCCATGTGGGAGAATATTCGGTGCGGATCAAAGACTTCGACAGCCCGATCACCAAAGACCTTCCGGGGGCGTTCGCCTACCACTCCGAGCAATATTATATGCTGATCGATCCCGCCGTGCATGTGCTCGCAGAAACCGAATATATTTACGAGGGCAGGCATTGCGCGATGCCGGTCGCCTGGATCCGCATGTGGGGGAGTGGCCGGGTCTTCTACTCCTCGCTCGGACACGAGCCTGCGGAGTTCGAAAAATTCCCCGAGGCCCGCACGCTCACGGTCCGAGGGCTGCGCTGGGCCGCCGGCGAGCTTTGATTTTTATGAAAACCCACAAGAAACCCTCCGACATCAAAGTCGGAGTCATCGGATATGGCGGAGCCTTCAACATGGGTCGCCAGCACCTCAAGGAAATGCAGGCGGCTGGGATGACTCCGGTGGCGGTTGCCGAGGTTGATCCCTCTCGCCTCGCCGTGGCCAAAACCGATTTCCCCGGCATCGGAACATTCCCCTCGGTTGGCGCCATGCTCAAGGGCTCGCCGGTGGACATGGTCGCCATCATCACCCCGCACAACACGCACGCGCCGCTCGCCATCGAATGCCTGAACGCCGGACGCCATGTCGTCTGCGAGAAGCCCCTCGCCATCACGACCGCAGAGGTTGACGCCATGATCCGGGCCGCGAAAAAATCCGGCGTGATGCTCTCGACCTACCACAACCGGCACTGGGACGGCCGCATCCTCCAGGCGGTCGACCTGGTCAAAAAGCGCAAGCTGATCGGCGACGTGTTCCGCATCGAGTGCCACAAGGGAGGGTATTCGAAGCCCGGAGAATGGTGGCGGACTAGTCGCAGCATCTCAGGCGGGGTTCTTTACGACTGGGGCGTCCACCTCCTCGAGTATTCCCTACAACTCATCGACGTGCCGATCGCCGAGGTCAGCGGGTTTGCCCACGAGGGTTTTTGGGGCCCGCAAACTCAATGGAAAACGGATGCGAACGAGGACGAGGGATTTCTTGTCGTCCGGTTCAAAGATGCGCAACGGCTCACCCTGACGATCACACACCTCGATTCGAAAGCCAAGGAAGGCTGGATTGAGATCACTGGCACGAAGGGCACGCTGGTCATCGATGGCGCTCACACGACAACCCATCAGCATCTCAAGGGCCGGACAGTGACCACGTGCTACAAAAACCCTCCGGACGAGGGATTCCGCTACTACGAAAATGTGGCGGCCTTCCTCACGAATAAAGCCCCGCTTATCATCACTGCCGAGTGGTCGAGACGCCCGATCCACATCCTCGACCTCGCCGCCCGGAGCGCGAAATCGGGCAAAGCAATTCCCGCGAAATACGGTTGAGGCCGCTCCACGCGGGAGATCGCCCTGGTATTGGGGCTACAAATCGATGACGATGAAATGACGAAGAAGTTCGGAGTAGATGTTTCCCGCGGCAACCAGTTCGTCGTGACAACTGCGTTCGACGATCCATCCGTGCCGCAAGACCAGGATTTGATCCGCCCTGAGGATCGCGCTCAGCCGTTGGGCAACAACGAAGCTTGTCCTCCCCCGCGGGATTGCGTTTCAAAGCCCACGCGCTTCGTCAAGCCCCTCCGGCAAACTTGTAAGTGGCGGGCTAACATTGCACCCGATTTCCCGCGGAAGCATATCCGAATTCCGGCTTATGGAAGAAACGAAAACGAGACGGGAACGGAGCCGGTTACCAGACGGTCCGCCGGCGTGAGAGTTCCGTCGGTGCCATGGATTTTCATCGAGACAATCGCGCCATCGTTTTGCCCGCCGACGACAAGCCATGTTCCCGTGGGATCAATGTTGAACTCACGCGGAATTTCCACCGTCGAGGGCGTATTCTGGACAAACCGCAACCGGCCGTCGGGCTGAACTTCAAAAACCGTGAGGCTGTCGTGCTGGCGGTTCGAGATGTAGAGCCAGCGGCCCGACGGGTGCAGGGCCATGCCTGAGTTTGTCGCGCCTTCAATGTCGCCCCCTTGGGGAAGTGTGGGTATGGTTTGCAGCAACCGCAGTGCGCCGTTTTCCTCGTTTCTCTCAAACACCGAAACCGACAGTCCCAGCTCGTTGTTCACATAGAGAAATCGGCCCCGCTGGCAGAAAACCAGGTGCCGCGGACCACTGCCGGGAGGCAGCTTTCCGGAGGGCTGCTCGGTCGCAACCATTTTCCCGGACCCAACCTCGAAACGAAATATCCAGACCTGATCGGTGCCGAGATCACAGACATAGGCAAATCGTGCGTCGGGTGTGAGCGTCGCGGCATGAGCGTAAGGTTGTTTCTGGCGGGCCGGGTGGGGGCCGGATCCCGTGAAGGCAATGTTCGCAGTGGCATCGCCCAACGACCCATCCGGCAGAATTGGAAAACACACGACGTTCCCCCCCGCGTAATTGGAGGCAAACACATGCGCTTTGTCCGCCCAGACATGACAGGTTCCCTTTCCGCCGGAAGGTTTGCTGTTTAGCGGAGCAATGGAGTGATCCTTTAGAATTTGAAATGCGGCAACTTCGCCGGCATCCTGCTCGATGGCAGCGTAAAGAAAGCGCCCGTCGGGAGAGGTGGCGAGGAACGAGGGGCTCTTCACATCCGCCGCGACGACAGGGCCGGCAAGCTTTCCCGTTTCCAAATCAAGTGTGCAGCGGAGAATGCCAGCCTGCTTTTCCGAAGCGGAATAGGTGCCGACGTAGAAGGGGACTTCCTGGGCGTGAAGCTTGGCCAGCATTTTCTCGCTACTCGAAAACCTTTGCCGGAATTCACGCAGCCCCTTCGGGATTGTCTGTCTTGACATTTCCAAGATCTACGAAAACCGTCAACTTGCATCAAGTGGATTAGCGTCGATGCGTCGATGCCTCGACGAGATCCAGGCAAGCCAGACGCCGCACGCGCTCGATTATGTCGCGCGACGAAGCGTCCGAACGGGCGAAGCGGACATTGCTGGCGATGGGGTGATCGTTTCCGTAGAGGAAGTTCCGAATCCGATGGCAGTTCGGTTCGCGTGGGATGAAGCCGCTCAGCCAAATCTCATCAACGCTGCCGGCTTGCCTGCCGGTGCCTTTCGCACGGAACAACCTTGGTAGCAATAGACGCGGGGCAGGAACTTTATTCGATCACTTCAAACTCTGCCTCCGCTTCGATCCGACTGATTGCGTCCGTAACCCGCACCGTATGTTTTCCCAACGGCTCGTCCAAGGCCAACGGGAGGTTAATTTGCAGCTTTCCTTCGCGAGCCACTTGCGTCGAGCGGAAGGCCGGCAAGTCGCCTCCGCCGGCGTCGGTCACATTTACCCGAATTGCATTGAGATCAGCCGGCCTGTTCCCGGCCTGGATGATGCAGTCCACCCGCGCCACCTCAGCGCGGCGGTATTGATCTTTTTCCGAGACAGCACTGACGGCATTGATCGCCTCATCGAGCAAGGCGTAAACTTTCATGCGGCCTGCGGGAAAGTCGTCCTCAATCTCGGAGGTGAAGCCGAAATATTTTCCCGTCCGCAGGTCATAGATATGAGCCTTGCGATCAAAAATCACCCGGACTGGTTTGTCTTCCTCCAGCTTTAAATGATGGGCGACAAAACGCGAGCGGCCGGACGGGCTTTGATAATACCAGGTTTCGTTCTGAAAGACCGGTTTTCCCTCAACCACGAAGTGCGCGCGGGGCGTGATTTTTGCGGCTGCGATGATGTGCTCGAAAAGGAGGAGACGGGAATCCGTGAGGTTCATCAAGGCGCTGGCACCGTCATTTCCAGCCTCAACGTCGTCGCCCGCGCGCAGAATCGCCCGTCCGCGCAGGGAGGAGTTGAGCCAAAAGACTTTTCCTTTTCCGACCTCGTTCATGGTGAGGACGGGAATCGTCACCCCATCGACCCCGGCTGAGGCCAGGACGTTTGCGCCAGCAACGTTCACCGCGGTCAGCGCGGCTTCGAGCTGAATCTTTTGCTTCTCAAAATCGGCGGCTACGGTGCGTTTGAGTGGTTGGGCGTTCCTGGTGTCCATACCCAGCAGGGGATCAAGCAGCGATCCTCCAGCGTGAGGAGCACCGTGCAGGTCGCGCCAGCCGTTTTTCCCCACGCATAGAATTATTCCACCAGCCGCAGCAAATTTTTGCAGGGCCTCGGCCTGGGATTTGGAGAGACAACTGACCTCCTGCAGGACAAAGAACCGAATTCCATCTTTTTCCAAAATGCCATCGGGTAGATCCTCAACATTGATATAGCGGAATTGGAGACCAAGTTCCTGGATCGTGCGCTTGGCCGCCGCACCGAGCGCCGCGCTATCGGCAAGCCAGGAGGGATGGGAATAGGAAACAGCGATCCGATCATCGGTGAATTGACTAGCTAGAAAAATCTGATCGAGCCCGCCGGTGAGATCGGGAAACTCCTCCCGGGCCAGTGTGGCGTATCCTTCCGTCGGCCTTTGGTCAGAAGTGCTAACGCCATAGTTCCAATAACCGGTATCTGTCATAGCCCAATACCAAGCGGAGCTTCCTCCATTCAGCAGAGAGCGCCAGGGGGCCAGGCGCTCGCTGTCGGAAATTTTTCGCATGCCGTAGCCGGTCCACTTTCCGTGGCGGGTCGCCGGCGCGAAGCTCCGGAACAAATCCTCAAGCACACCTTGGGTGTCACCGTAACGCTGGGTGTAGGTGTAGAATTTTGCGTAACGACTCCAATCGATCGGCCAGAGCGCCGACGGTTCGTAGATTCCCGCCTCGCCGACCGAAAGTCCGGGAGCAATTTCCGTCGCCCATTCGGAAGGTTTTTTCATGAAATACTCTCCGAGCACCTCGCCAATATAGATGCGGAATTCGAGCCAGGGGGCAACGTTCGGCTTGTCGATAATATCCTCTTTTCTGCTTGGAACGACCGCGTCGAAACTCGGAAAATTCTGGCCCCACACGCGGTTCAACTCCCCGATGTCCGCGTGTCGTTTGCGCAGCCATTCGCGAAAGCCCGCTAGGGTTTGCGGGTTCAGGTCGAAATCCCCGGACATCCGCCGCTCATCATCCAGAGTGAGATGCCAGGCTCCCGTCTCCCAGGCCTTTCGTGCAGTCTCTTGCCACTTCTTCGTGGTGGCTTCGATGGCGGCTTCGCTTGGCAACAGGGGCGGATGCATGATGAGGGCATCTCCATCCAGCTTTTGTGCCTCGCCCGTCACTGCGTAGCGGTTGTTTCTTGTCGGGCTGAGACCCACCAGAGCCGATTTCTTCAAGCCTTTGCTAAAAAGCAGCGGATCATAATACCCGTGTGTCATCTGGCCAAAGCCGAGATTTTGAACGGTGGAGAGCGTTGCTTGAATGTGCAGCGCCCGGCGCTCGGCGCCATCCGCAACTCCAAGGACAAAACGCCCAAGGTCTTCCGGCTGGTCCGGGAGAAGGAAGAGCGGTTCCGTGACCCGCGCAATGGGATGAGTCGCTCCGTTCGGGGTGAACTCGGCGCTGATTTCAAAATAAGAGCCAACCGCCCGGATCGTCTCCAGTGGAATGGACACCTCCGCCTTGCCTCCAGCGAGCTGGACTTCGCGGCGCTCGCTGAAAACGAGGCGGTCAAAGCGATCCCTCGCTTGCACGGCCAGGGTGCCGCTCAGCGGCTCGCCGATGGCTTCGATAGCAAGAAAGCCGGGATCCCCCGCGCGGCGGTAGAGCGGTGCGCCCACGATGCGAAGTTTGACCGGCTCGGCCGCTTTCGCTCCCGCTGACCCGAAAGCCAACAGTTTGCCTTCGGAGGAATGGAGTTGGATTTCCCAGGCGAACGGACCGCCCACCATGGGTTGGTCGAGCGTCACGAGCTGTTCGCTGACACCCTTGGGCAAGGTGGCTTCAGCCCTGCCTTGGGCGGCGACTTCCCAGCGCCGGCCGCGGGCTGTTACGGTCAGTGTTCCGGTGGATGGCTCGCCCGCATTCTGCAAGGTGATGTTTACGGCTTGGCCCTTCCATTCCGCCGAGGAAATCGTGATGGCGGAGTCGCGTCTGGCCGCCCATTGGATCAACTGGGCCAGCCAGGCGTAGCTGTATTCGAACCCCCGCCAGCCCGGCTCGGAAATGGCCGAGACGCCGTCTTTCCGCGCGACTTTGTCCCACTGGCCCAGAGCCCCCTCGCCCCCATCGCGATAGCTTGAATATGCACAGACGACGATCGCCACGCGTCCCTCGCCAAGCTGGAATCTCAGGACCTTCGGAACGGGCACCGCCACGCAAGGGAGCGGTTCGCCTTCAAGCGGCGTCGCCTGCTCCAGCGCCGCTTTCAACTCAGGCTGCTTTTCCAAATCACGCGCCATCATCACAAGCCCCATGCCGCCACGCCCGCGATCCAGCAATTCCCGGATCAACTCCGGATTCAATCCCGCCGTCCAGTTGAGGGCCAGCGACACCAGCACTTCGGAGTCGCGGGAATGAAAATCTTTTCGGAAATCGCTCACATCACGGAAGTTCAGGGTGTCTGCGGGAACCTGGATTTTCCCCAGCGCGAAATACTCATAGTCCATGTCGCCGCGCTGGCTGATCTCGCGGACATGGCCGAGCGTGGAGTCGGCCGGGGTCATGAAGTAGACCTTGGCAGTTCCCCCGGCGGAATTTTTGAGAAGGGGGAGGGACCGGGTCGTGAACGAGCGATCAATCGTCTTGAACTGCGCATCCATCATCGCGGGGCCGACCGTTTCGCCCGCGTCACGTTGTCCGAGCTTAGGCTGCGGAGGAAGAGTGGGCGTGAACACGCGTTTCGTGCGGCCGACTTCGAGTCCTTTTTCCATGAGGAGACGAGTCCCCTGGGCGTCTGTGACTCCCGCTTTGAGCACATACAGACCGTCCGAAGGAATCTTCAGTTGGGTTTCGATGGTCTTGGTCTGTCCGCTCACGAGTTTTACCGTCTTGGTTTCATCCAGAGCAGTCGTATCGTCCTCTTGGCGCGTCACGACAAGCCGCACTTGCGCATCACGGCTTGTGCCGCTGGCGAGATCGATTGTTACCGGCACGACGGCGCCGGCTTTCAATTCACCCTTCGCGATGTCCTGCCGATGATTCGCCGTGCCACCGACACGCACACCGCCCGCGAGGTCGCCGGCCATTCCATCCAAAGTGCCAAACCCCTGCAGCGGAAGAAAGGTATAGGCGGTGCGGAACGACTGACCTGCCGCGAGGTCGCGCCGGCGCATGAAGACGGTGGAACTTGAGCCGACGGTTTTCCACATGTTCACATTCATGGCGTCCAAGTCGGGCCATTCGAAACTCACCGCGCCGCCCAGCCCCTTCTCATTCACGCCTCCCGTCCATGCCCCCGAGAGCTCAGATCCGAAAAGAAACTGCGAGCCGCCCTCCGTGGCAGAGTCAGGGCCGGTGAGCTTGCCTTCGGCGGCTGGCAGATAGAGCGAAGACTCCACCCGACCGAGGCTCAATCCATTATACACACAGAGCGACACCGGGTGCGTCTGGTCATCCGTATTCAACACTTCAATCATCACGCGAAGGGCTGGCGTGTCGTCGCGGATGGTGACTTCACGGCGGCAGACGATCTTTGGCATCCAGGCCACCGGGCTGGAGGAAATCCGGTTGGTGAATTCGAGCACCAACTCATCGTCGGTTTGTTTCAGGATCCGGTATTCGCAGGGCGTCTGGCTGGCACTGGACATCTCCCCTTTTTCCAGCGCTGGCGTAACCCCCGTGACTGGATCAGGCTCGGCTTGGCGAACGAAATCCACAAAAAGATTGTTATTCTGCGAGTAGTATTTTTCCGCCCGGAACTCATGTTTGAGAGGCTTGTATAGAAGTGAAACCACGGCTCCGCCCTGGAGGAGATCGAAGCGGATATCGTAATCTTTCAACTTAACTTCCAAGGCATCCGGCAGGCCGTCATTGCCATCGAGATCGAGGGGAACCAAACTCACTGCTCGACAGGCCTGAAAACTGCCGATGAGCAGGAGGATGGCGCAAGCGTATCGCGTGGCGGCGGCTCTGGTAGGGAAAAAGCTCATGATCTGCTTTCAGAGGCAGATATTCAGAACCCTATGGCGCGCGGAAAAATGGCGCAAAGGAATTCTCCGGCGGGCTTTTCTCTTTCCCCTCCATCACGACCGAGCGTTCCGATCGCTTTTCGGGCGGCACCTCGGACGGGCCGATGGCGTTGAAACGCACGATATTGTTTGCGGCACCGTCCGACTCGCGGACGCCAACACGAGGCGTGGCATCATAGATTTCGTCACCAATGCGGTTTTCAACCACACGAGCGTCTTTCGTTTTGCCGCGCAGGGAAACGGCAGCAAATTTTCCAATTTGGTTGAGCGAACTATTGTGAATGACATTGCCGCGCACGGTCGCACCGGGGGCATCTGTCAGGAAAACGCCCTCCTCGCCCGTTGCGGAAACCACGCTGCTCATGAGTGTGAATTTGCCCGTGTCGGTGCCTTCCACCCGGATGCCGTTTCGCTTATTGAACCAGATGACGCAACTATCGATATTCGCTCCCCCGCTCAGCCGGAGACCGTCTTGCGCGTTTTCCAGCGCCCAAGATTCCACAACATGAGCCGTGGCGACATTCTGCAAATCGTAGCCAGTGCCGCAGTGGCGCGCACGGCAGCCGGTGATGAGCAATCCGTTGCCGCCCTCGGCGCGGAGGCCGGCCACGGCGCAGTCGGTCAGGTTCACACCTTCGACCAGGGCACCTTGAACGTTATTGAGGATAATTCCGATGGCACCGCCCTTCTCCGCTGTGACGGCGAGGCGGCGGATGCCGATGTTGCTAGTATCCTTGCTGGTGATCGCCGCCCCGCTTCCGCTCAACACCAACCGGGTAGCAATGCCCTCGCCGCTGAGCGTGACACCGGAAGGCACGACGAGTCCGGTAGACAGCGGATAGACCCCGGCGGGCAGGCGGACCGTGCCGCCTTTCTCGCGGGCTTGATCGAGGGCTTTTTGAAAGCCGCAATCGGGCAGATTTGCATCGTAAAACTTCGCCGCATCGATCGCGAGGGGAGGCAGGGCTTCTGCGGCGGGAGGACCTGGCGGGGTCTCGGGCAGGGTGATGGTTTTCTGGTTGCCCGCCACCACGTTGTCGGTGGGGTTTTCCAGCACGATCTGACCGGGTTCGAGGCCCTGATTGTTTGTGATGACATTGGCTCCCGCGCCGTCCTTGACCGTGATGAACGCGCCTTCGGTGGGAGCAGGACTTTGTTGGACGAAGACATTGCCGGAAACCACATGGTAGCGGGCCGGGCCAGCGTAGGAATGAGACAAATGCGGCGCGCCCGTATAGTTGCCGCCGAGGAATTCGATGATGGGCAGAGTTCCCGTGTTGATCGCGACGTTATCAACCATCACGTCGTTGGCCCCCTCGCCCATGGACATGCCGAGTTTATTGTTTTTGCCAAGGTTGCGATTGATGGTGTTGAACATGTCGCCCGCCTTGGCCAGTCCGCCGATCATGGCGGCCTTGCTGTTCAGGTAGGTGTTGTTGGACATCGCGGAGAGTTGATTGTAGCGACAAAAATAAAACGCGTCGTCGCCGCTGCCATCGGAAAGACAGCGCGAAATGATCATGCGCTGTTGGCACGAACCGGGGTGGAACCCCTTCTCGCGTGGCTGAAGGGCCTGGCTGGCGGTGAGCAGATTTTCGCGTCCGCCTTGGAAACTGAAGGCATCGCCTTTCCAGCCGTGGATGGTGACGTCGTCCACCCGGACTTCGCGGGTGAAGAAAAAGGTGACTCCGGATGTGCCGTAGCTGCCCAGAAACGGCGCGGCATCGTCGCCACGTCCGACGATGTCGAGGTCGCGGATCTCAATGCCGGAGGTATTGGCGGCATGAAAAACCGGGAACCAATTTCCGACCAAGGCGTCCTTGGGCAGGGCTTTGTCGAGAGGCTGGTTGAGGGTAATGGTGTTGCCCTGAACGCTCTTGACATACCAAGGCGGGGTGGCGCGCAGATAATACATCTCGGCATCGCCGAGCGAGAGCATCCAGCCAGGGGCAAACTTCGAGGCGTTTTCTAGCGTCACCGTGGTCTCGCCCACAGCGGCAGAGGCGGCCATTTTTGACCAGACGATGGGCGAGGGAAGCATGAGTTTGGTTTCCGCACCCTGGCCGCGAATGGTCACGCCTTCGCGCAGGAAAAGCGGACGGTGCAGGATGAATTCGCCCTTGGGCAAAATCATCGCCCCGCCGCTCTCGGGGAGGGAGTCAATCGCGGTTTGGAAGCCGCAGTCCGGCTTGGCCGGATCGAGAAATTTGGCCGCGTCCACGGTGGCCTGGCGGTTGGTTTCCGGCGTGGTCTTCGCGACCGGCGCGTAGTTTTTGGCGTAAGGCTTGGCGTAGAGCATCACGTTGTCAAAGTTCGCGTCCTTGGTGGTGAAAAAGGAAACGTAGTCGTTGAATCCGCCGGAAAGATCTGCGGGTTCGTCTTTCACCAACTTACCGTCCACCCAGCCTTTGAGCTGCCCGTCTTCGAATTGCAGGACGACATGATAGGTCTTGCCGGCCTCCAGTTCCGGAAAATCCGCATCCGGTTCCTTGCCCGCTTTCGGCGCCAGGGTCAGAAGACCGCTGGAGTTGCCGCCACGTGTGGGGTTTGATCCCCGGCCCGCGCGCATGGGTCCGCCGCCGTCCCATTGCTGGTCGCCAATTCGCACGGCGGCGGTGACGGCATGCGTTCCCGGAGTTTCAACATCAAACTCGAGCCGGACGTTTTCCCTGTGCCGCGCCGAAGTTCGGATGATCGAATCGCTGGCCCAGGAGCGCGTGATGCGCAGGCGGCCATCTTTTATGTGCCAGTCGCCGCGCAGAATCGTCCAATCCATGCCAATGGAATCGCGTGAAAAATCGTCCTGAAAAACCAAGGCCCAACCTGCGGGCGGCGGAACCTCGGCCCGCGCGAACGAAAGAATCAGAGCGACCGGGAGAACGAACAGGACGGGACGGAAGTTCATGATTTTTTGGTGAAAAGAATGGGCAGCAATCCCTGCAGGACAAATTCCGCATAAATCGCCTGGCCGCTTTCCGAGAGATGGAGTTGGTCCTCGCCCAAGAGATCGCGAAGCAAAACTCCGTCGCGCTGCATTGTCCGCTCCAAATCAATCAGCGGCACCGCATGACGCTTCGCCGCCGCACGAATGGCCGATTGGTAGGGTTGGAAATTCTCCATGAAATCGGCCCCGTTTCCCTGAATGTGATTCGGCCGCGGAGAGGCAATGCAATGGTTGACGATCAAGACGGGCAGCCCGCCTCCCTTGCGAATCAGTTCCACAATTTCGGTGAGGTTTTCCTTGAAGGCGGCCAGGCAGCAGCGGTTGGAAATCCGGTAGGGACGGATGTTGGCGTCATTGAAACCGAACTCAATAAGAACCGTGGCGGGAAGAAACTTCTCCACATGGGAGTCAAAACGATCCAGGGCATGCGCGGTGGTGCCGCCGCTCTGCCCGCGATTCCAGACCCGGAACCGCCCTGGCGCAATGGCCTCGAGATGACGTTCGACCAAAGCAGTCCAACGGCAACCCTCGCTGAAATGTGGACTCTCGGTAATTGAGTCCCCGAAACAAATGATATTCTCGCGTGCGGATGGGGATTCGATGACAGCGGGTGAAATTTTTAAGTTTGGGGTTTTCATGATTTTTCGAATGGATTTCGGCAGGAAAGTTGGGTCTGCTTGGCAAATCTTCTCGCCCGCCACAATAATATCATGTAATCCTATACTAAAAGATGTCTACCGAGAGCCACACTAATTTTCCGATGCTTGAAAGATTCAGCCTCAAGAACAAAGTCATCGTTCTGACTGGGGGCGCGGGGCTATATGGTCGCGGGATGGCCAAAAATCTCGCCGGTGCGGGAGCGACTGTCATCATTGCCTCCCGCGATCTCGCCGCCTGCGAAGCCCTGGCTATCGAAATTTGCGCATCGGGTTCTAACGCCCATGCAGAACAACTGGATCAGGGTAGCGAGGCTTCCATCCTCGCCCTGCGCGACCGGGTCATGGCCACCTTCGGCCGGGTGGATGGCTTGGTGAACAATGCCGTCGTCCGTCCGATGCGAAGTGCGGGAGCGTCTCTCGGGGCTTGGGAGGAGTCGATGAAGATCAATGCCACCGGCGTGTTTCTGATGCACCGCCATTTTGGAAAAGTCATGACCGACCAATGCTCGGGCAGCATTGTGAATATCGGCTCGATCCAAGGAATGATCGGCCCTAACCTCGGACTTTACGAAGGTTTAGATATGCCGAGTCTGCCCCCCGATTATTTTTTTCACAAAGGCGGCATGATCAACCTCACGCGTTACTTTGCCGCGCTGTTCGGCGAGGCCTCTGTGCGGGTGAACTGTTTATCTCCCGGGGGCTTTTTCAACAATCAAGCCGAGGAGTTTGTCCGCCGATATTCGGCGAACACATTCCTTGGCCGAATGGGCAATGCGAGCGATCTGGGCGGATCGGTGGTTTTTCTTCTGAGTGATGCCTCCGCTTACATCACCGGCGCAAACCTTCCAGTCGATGGTGGCTACACGGCCAAATAGACATCGCCATCGCTCAACGACGAATGAAAACCAGAAATCTCAGCCCCCAAAAAATGTTCTTCAGCCTCGCGCAGGAACATCGTCCAAAATATCGGTTTCAGGACGACTTCCCGGCGTGGAAGGCCGCCGCGAAGGAGGAGGTCCTTGCAACACTCGGGGCTCATCCCGAATCGGTTCCGCCCGATCCGGAATTGACTTTGGAATGCCAGGACAGAGGCGTGACCAAGCGACGCTATCTTATCGATGTGGGCCCAGGCATCTCTGCCGCACTGCAGGTCAACCTCCCCTCGCCTCTCCGTCCGGACGAACCTCATCCCACAATCCTTTGCTGGCACGGGCATGGCCCATGGGGAAAAGACACCGTGATGGGCAACGCAGGGAGCCCGGAGGTCGCCGAGGCGATAGCACTGCACAACTACGATTACGGACAGCAAATGGCGCAGCAGGGTTTCGTCACCTACGCCATCGACTGGATGGGTTGCGGAGAGCGGAGCGACAGCCGCAAGCCCCATTTCCTCAACGTCGCAGAGGGTCGAGACTGGTGCAACCTCTACTACCTCCATGCCACGATGATGGGCACGACCTCCCTCGCCATGAACCTCGCACACGGGCGCGCAGCCACCGATTTCGTTTGTTCGCTTCCCGAGGTGGATGCCAGCCGGCTTGGAGTCATGGGCTTGAGCGGAGGAGGAACAATGACCCTCTGGTCGGCCCTGTCAGATTCGCGTTTCAAGGCGGCGGAGATTATTTGTTACAGCGACCTGTGGGCGTTGTTCGGCATTCGGGATATCAACTATTGCGGGATGCAAGTCGCCCCGGGGCTCTTTGCGCTGGTCGACCTTCCCGATCTCCAAGGACTCCTGGCCCCGTTGCCGCTTCTGATTGATATTGGTGCCTACGATTCCTGCTTCCAACCCGATAACGCGATGGAATGTTACCGTAAGTTGCGGGCGATTTACGAGTCAGCCGACGCCGCCGATGATTTGCATCTCGATTTATTTCCCGGAGGCCACCAGTGGGGCGGTCGAAAATCCAAGGAATTCTTTGACAAGTATCTGACACTTTGACGCCCGCCATGTCATGGCTGGAATTGAATCTCCAACTTGACGCACCGCCCGGACCGAGAGGGAACCACGAGTCGTCCGCTTTTGAAGTCGTAGTCCCATTGGCAGTCTTTTCCGTTACGAAGAACTCGTTCGGGTCTGGCTGAGGCATAGAATCCCACTTGGCCCCCGTCGCGGAGGTGACAGGCGGCGACATTTTTCAGGACGACCCATGAAGTGATGGCAGCGGATCCGTTGAATTTATCAAGCAGACCGAGCGCAGCGACGCGGGCTTGTCCACAAGGATGCAGAGCTGCGAGAGTGATGATCTCCGCCTTCATGAATTCGAGAGACACGCTGAATCGCTCACTTCGATTCAACGTCACCAACTGATCCGTTTGATGAAGGAACACGGCGAATCTCCTGCCCTCGACTCCGGGGACATCATCCGGCCGGAACGAATCTGTGATGGACTTCCTGTTTTCGCGCTCCTTTTGCCATCGGCAATGGAAGAGAGCGAGCACGCCGGCAAAGGACGTCCGGTTCGAGGTTTTCAAGAGTTTCGGCTCCGTCAAACAATCCGTAAAAAGCCGGTCTCGCGTGGGCCGAGACGGGTCGGGGCACCGGAGCACCTGACCGTCACTCGTGATCAGCTTTTCCACCAGCGCCGTATCATGGCGACCGGGCCCATCGCCGATGTAAACCGCCCCGCCACTCACGGCGTGGCCGATCGCGTGAAACTCCGCTGCGGATTCTGTGCTGAGAAACATATCCCAATCGGTCCAGCCGAGTGCCCCGATCAGGAGAGAATTAAATGCATTGTTGACGATGTGGGGCTGGTGGAAATGCTCGTTGTGCGGTTTGTGGGAATGATCCGGCGAGCTGCGTATGACGGGCGTGGCGCCGAATGAAAACAGCGCATCGCTCGAGTGGCACATGCAAGCAATCAACTGACCGCCGAAGTGAGCTGCCGCCGCGCCCTGCACCGCCTCCTGATAAGCGCACATCGTTGAACCGTTGCCAACCGTATCGCGGGTGAAGTTGTCCAAGTTGGATTGTCCGTCCACTTTAACAAATCCAACACCATCCTCCCGCAGTTCCCGAAACCAGCGGTGAAAAAAATGCGCGATGTCCTGGGGCGCGATGAAACGGCTGGCGTGGGCAAGCTTGCCGGCCGCGCCTTTTACGGGATGTCGTGGGCGGAGCATCTTCAGGTTCTCCCACGGCCCGCGCGCAGAGACTCCGGTCCAATACCCCTGCAGGGTGAGCCAGACACCGGCATCTTGAATACCAAAACGTTCCCGGATTTTCTTGAAGAGTCCGGACAACCCGGCGGGAAACTTTTTTCGGTCCGCACCAAAACCCATCAATGCCGAATCCGCGTTGACGTCCCCCCAACAGTCATCGATCAGGACCCAGCGCGGTTTGATTCCCGCCCGCGAAAGCGAAGTGAGCGACCGCAGCACACCCCGCTCCGAGACCGCAGGACCCATGGCCTCCCAGGTGCACCATCCAAGATGATCGAGGAAGGCGGGAGGCGTTTTTTGCCGTCGAGGTCGGAAGGTTTTGAGATGGGTCGCCGCGGCATCCACCGCTGCATCGATCAGTGCAAAGGGATCTTTGCCCCGTGCCGCAATCAAGACATCGGTGAACTCGGGCTCATTCAAAGCTCCATGAGTTACGAGGGTCAGTCCGCCTGACTCCGGGCAGCCCGTGAGATAGGCACGCACATCACCGTGCACCAGCGGGAGCAGGAGCGCATACTCACCCTGAGGAAGCGGCCAGAGCAGGAGCTGGATTTGCGAGGTGTTTCCGGATTCGGCATAGGGCTCCAAATCGGCCACACCGCGACCGAAGCGCGGTCGGCACCACCACTGCTTGCGACGCTCGAGCGACAGAAAGCGTCCGAATTTTTCTGGGATCAATCCGGACACGGAATGCGGAGCCCCCTCGACTCGCAGGACTTGGACCTTCGTGTCAGGGATCGTGATCCAACGGGCGGTTTCTGGCAGACCCTTGATCACGGCGGGACCGGCTGTCATGGCGAACCTTGGCCATATGTGCGCGCAGATGGCACCGTGCCCCCCCGGAAATTTTCCACCAAGGATTTGAAACCGGAGCCGAGAATGAGAACATCCGCGCCGAGACAGGTCAGCACGTAGCCGCGCGGCAGAAGGTTATCGGCTGGTCCGGGCACTCCCACGGCAAAGCCTTTCTTTCCATGCGCTGCCGTGGCTTCCTCCACCTTGCGACGAGCTTCCTGGACCTCTGGCAGATGGGTCTTTCCGTATTGACCGATCTGCTGGGAATAATCGCCGGGGCCAAACAGCAGAAACTCGAAACCAGGGACCGAGGCAATGGCATCCGCTTGGGCCACACCTTCGGGAGACTCAATTTGAAGAATGATAAATTTTTCCTCGTTGGAAAATCGAATGTAGTCCGCTGGTTCGTGCTGGCAATAGTTGCCATCCGCGTTCCCGCCATCGACCGCACGGTGGCCGATGGGATGGAATCGGCACATATCGACCACCTTCTTCGCCTCATCGGCACTGGTCACATGAGGGACCATAATTCCAGAGGCGTCACACTCGAACGGCTTGATGTAATCGCTGTAGCTGCCCTTGGCCACACGCACGATCACATCCATGTCGTGGATTTTGGCCGCACGCACGCAGTGTTCGATCATGCTCCAATCAGTCGGAATATGCTCGTTGCAAATCCAGACCGCGGAGAATCCGGCCAGTCCGCAGAGTTCGATCACATGCGGGTTGCTAATGTTAATTTTCGCGACGGTGGCGACTTCGCCCCGGCGGGTTTCTTTTAATACACGGCTTGGTCTCATAAATTTAGTTCGTCGAGCACGGCAGCAACGCTGACCGTTCCTTGCTCAAGGCTCCGTCGTCCAGCAATCAGCGCAGCCATGAGTTCGGTCGTTTCCGCAAAGTCCACAGGCTCTCGCCCGGTTTGCAACCACTGCACGACAGCCAGCAACTGTCCGCGGAATGCCGCATAGGTGTCCGTCGCCTGCACGCTGATCTGGCGGTCTTGGCCGTAGGCGTGAAAAGTTCCAAAACTCGCGATAGCGGACTCCATGACCCCGAGTGTGACCACCGTTCCGCTGGAATGGGTGAGTGTAAATGCGTCCCGACCCGATTGGCCTGCATGCCGGACATCGACAAATCCCCGACCCAGAACCGCGCTGAGAGGTTCGAGAATGTGAATGCCGTATCGCTCCCAGGTCTTACAGGTAACGCCGGTGAGCCAATGCCAATACCCATCGCGAAAAATCTCGATCTCCGGGGCATACCGCATACCGCTCGAAGAAAGAATTCGCGCCCCGTCACGCCTCCATCCGACAAATGTTCTCAACTCCTCAACCGTCACCGCCAGCGGCTTGTCGACGAAAACCGGGAGCCCGGCTTCGACAAACGGACGCGCCCGCCGGACATGATCCTCACCATCATCTGTGGCTATAATCACGGCATCCACCTCTCCAATCACATCCTCCGGCGACGCCACGACATGTGGAATTTTTGCCGCAAGCGCCACTGCGGGAGCCTCTGCGGGGTTATCAGTCCAGATGTGAGTCACTTGGGCACCAGGAATTCCCATTCCCTCCGCACCTTGCGAGCCGAGATAGTTCTGAATTCCGGCGTAAGGACAGGCCGCCATGGCGGCAGGATCGTAGCCGTTGATGATGGCCGACCACGACCACGGATGTCCGTTGCCCAGGATCATGCCCAGCATGGCGAGACGCAGGCTCACAAGGCGATACGCGCTCCGGTTCGGGCCGATTCCAGTGCGGCCACATTCACCCGCAAACTTTGCAGGGCGTCCGCCAGCGGGCAAAGGTCGGTCGGCAGCCCGTTCAACGCGCTGAGGAAGGCGTGGGCTTGGGCGAGAAAGGCGGTGTCGCGGTCCATGGCGGGAAGCTGTTCCCACTCCCATTCGCTTCCGCCTGAGGGCATGAGTCCCAGGCGATTGGCGGGCAACTCCACGCAGAGGCTGCCGGCCGTGCCGTGGGCTTGGAGGCGGATTTCATTAGGCGCTTGAAATTGATTGAGGGCGAATGCGGCAAGTGCCCCGCCTTGCAAATGCGCCAGCAAATTGACGGTATCCTCGACCTCCACGCCCTCCAGCACGAGATGCTTGGCATCGCAGACAAGGGACTCCATCCGGCCGATGAGCCATTCGACGCAATGGAGATGATGGGTCAGGCTGTCCTGCACCGCCCCGCCGCCAGTCTCATGGCGCGCATAGTAAATATCGCGGTATTGTGGACGAAATGTCGGGAAGTTCTGCCCGCTGACGTGAGTGACATGCAGCGGGGTGCCGATGCACCCTTCGCGAATTCTCTGCCAAGCCAGACGCATCACCGGAACCGAGCGGTGAATATAGGCGACAAAAACGCGAGCGGGGCTCCATCGCTCGGCAAACGCCTCCGCCTCGCCCAGTGCAACGGCCAGCGGTTTTTCGATCAGGACGGCTTGACCCGCTTCGAGACATTGTTCCGCCAGGGCCAAATGCCGATGAGCGGGCGTGCAAATCACCGCTCCGTCCCATTCCCTGGACGCAAGGGCCTCATCCAGCGAGGCAAACCCACGAGCCCCGTAGGCTTGCGCGATCCGATCCCTCAACTCCCCGACGGGCTCGCAAAAACCCGTCTCCACTGCGCCGGTTTTTTGGAAACAGCGCAGATGCCGCTCTCCGATGCTGCCCACCCCGACTACGAGAATGCGGAAGGGGGGCTTGGCGGAAAGGGCGCGGTCGGGATTTTGGGAAGCCATAGTCAACGAAGCAGAAATAACCAGATAGTTACTTAAAAGACAAGTGTAACTTTTTCCTGGGTGAAACCAGCAGGCGGCCGAGATATTCCAAGTGGTATCCATAGCGCGCAAGGACTTCTTCTTCTAGGCTGTGCGGTGGATAAGTAAAAGAAAAAAACCGACGCGTGGTTGCAATGGCTCGCCGCAGGTGACGATTGAGCTTGGCTGCTTCACGGGGCAGTCGGCGGGCCAGGGCGGCCTGGAGAAAAGCCATGTAAAAATCTTGTAGCACGACGCCCTCGATCCAGAAATCGAGCAGATCGGCGTTGCGTTTGGCCTTCCGCTGGCATCGAGCGAGCATGGGCAGCGCCCGCGCGTAGTTCCGCCGAAGCTGCGCGGCCAGCGCGGAGGTTTTCGCGCGCCCCCCATGATCGCGGCAAAGCGCCTTGATGTCGTCCTCGAGAGTATACTCACCGGAGCACAGCTTGCGGAGGCATTTACTCCAAATACCCGCGCGGCCATAGGCACGATCCCGGTTTTGCAAAGGCCGCAGACCTGCAGCGGCAAACTCCGCTGCTTGGGAAAAATCCTGGAGCGGGGTTCCAAAAGTTTCCCGCACCCACTCGTGGTTGATGCGGGCAGGGTCAAATTCCTCCGCACCGCGGGAGGCCAGCACCGCAGCATAAGTGGCCGGCTGGCCGGTCTCCGGGTGGTTGCGCCGCACCGCCCATGAGGTCACGATGTGGCCCGCTCCCTCTGTCAGAACCTTGCGGGCCGACCAGAAGCAGTTGGCCGTATGACGCTGGAGATCCGGGATTCCGATCTGGTCGCCAGCCGAGCGATTGGCGGAAGCCGTCACGACTTCAAACCCCTTGCTGCGCAGGGCGTCGGTGCAAAAGAAACCCCGGAAGGTGCCATCCCGAAGGGTTTGTTCATCGATCGCAAACCGCTCGAATTCGCGGCGAAATGTCTCACTCACGTTGTCCTCATACGAAGAGCCCCAGGTGACCATCGGGTTGGCGCTGCGTCCGTCCTTGCCGCCCCAGGCAATCAGGAAATCTGGGCGCGGGCTCGCGGTTTGATAATCCCAATCCACCATCAGGGTCTTGCACGGGATTTTCTTCAGGATTTTCGGAAAGGAATACCCATGTCGTGCCAGAGCAAGGGGCGGAGACCGCGTTTCGTGACATGACGGAGAATGGGCAGGATTTGGCGCAGATAGAGCGCGTCCATCGACTCGCTTTGCAAGCGTGGGCTGCGACCAAGATGGCCGGTTTCATCCCCACCGATGTGAAAATGGCTGCGTGGAGCGAAGACTTCGATCACTTCATCAATGATTTCGCGCACGAAGGGCACGGATTGGGGGTTGGTGGGATCAAGATGGGTGACCAGATTCGGCGCTTCCCGCAAATGGGCATATTCCGGATGCTTGAGCACGAACTCTAGATGACCGAGGGATTGCACCAAGGGAATCACCTCAAGACCCGCCGCCTGACAACTCTGCGACCACGCCTTCCATTCGTCATGCGGAGGAGCATCGGCATGAATGAGCGACGGATGATTGGCAAAACGAAATTTGTCCTCAATCTCCAGCAAAACGGCAGTGAACCCCCACCCTTGCAGCCGCGTGAGAAAACTAGCGAGGCTATCGAGCCGCCACATCGCCCGCTTGAGATCAACGTGATAAATGAGCAAGGGTGGGGAGGCGGACGAATGAGGAGCTATTCCTTGGCTCCGGCAGCGATGAGTTGCTCTGCCAGATCGGTGTTTTTCATTTTTTGCGCCATACCCAGCGGAGTGCCGTTGAAACTCTTTGGTTCAAGATCGGGCTTTTTCCCAAGCAGCCAGTTCAACATCTCGGGCTTATTGAATTGCACGGCTAGGTGCAGGGCGGTGTAACCTGGAGGATTCCTCGTCGCGGCATTGATGTCTCCGCCGTCAGCCATAGCTTTCTCCGCCGCACCGATATCGCCCTGAATCGCCGCCAGCATCAAGTCGGTATATCCGCCCACGTATTTGTCATCGGGATTGCCGCCTGCTTTTGCCAGAATTTCGACGGTTTCCGGGTGCCCGTTGGTTGCGGCGTGAGAGATCGCAGAGCGTTTGTGGGAATCCACATGATTGATGTCGGCCTGGCTGGCAATGAGCATCTGGACGATTTCATCATTGCCGCGCTGCGCCGCGCAAATCAGCGGCGTGATGCCGTTGGCCGAGGCGGCGTTGACATCCACGCCCTTTTTGAGAAGAGCTTCCACGACCACGGAATTACCCCGTGCGGCAAAATACATCAAGGGCAGGGGATACTCACCCGGAGACTCTGTTTGCAGATCAGCCCCGTCATCAATCATATTGAGCACTTCGTCGTCCTTGGTGCGGTCTGACTTTATCAGCGACATCAGTGGCTTGCCTGCGTAGTCGTCTTCTCCGCGGGCGGCCGCAAGGCTTATGAAGGAAAAAACCGCACTCGCCAGTAACAATCGTCTTTTTGGGCTCATCTTTGATGCTTTACCAAAGGGAAACGACAAACACAAGCAAAAAAAGTTAAAAACCGGACGATCGTCTGATTTTAACATTTGTATATCATGTAATCCTCTGTTTTCTATATAATGTTAAAACTATGTCGATCCAAACAATGCTCCCTCCCCCGTTCTGTCCTCGCTCCTCTTCCCTGGCTCTGGCCGCTTTGTTTTGCCTAACCCTCATCCATGCGAGCGAGCCCTTGGGTGCGGTGCCGAAGCCGCTGATTCCGATGCCTAACGGAAAATTTCTCCCCGGCGGCCCCCTGGCCGGGTATGCACTCGCCAAGTCTCCCCAAAACACCGGAGACGGCCCGGAGGTCGAGCTCTTTCCCGGTTCAGTCGAGCACTGGCGCGGTTACATGATGAAATATGTGCCGATGCGGAGCTTCTTCGACGTGCAGAGCCTGCTCAAGCGCTGGATCGCCGCCGAGCAGCCCGGGGTTCCCAAAAGTTTGATCGAGCAATACGCCTCACCCGTTTACGATCAACCGGAAAACGGGCAGGCGACGGACACGGGCAAAACGCTCCCGGCCGTCCCTGTGGTGCGGTGCGAGCCGGGCAAACCAATTTTCAGCCTTGACTTGGGCGAACTTGATCCCGGGCTCTACGCCGTGCGCGTGATCGGCGCGGTGCCAAAGGACAAGCTGCGGCGATTCCGCTCGCCGATTTTCCTCCGAATGAAAATCAATGACGGACCCGACAGCACGGAGAGCAACTACAGGATTAGCACCGGCTACGTGGATGAGTTTTACAATGTCGGCACATTTTATTTCCACGCTCTGACCAAGCGGGCCTTCAAGGCCGAGGTCTCCGTTGATCAAGGCAGCGAGGCGCCCCTGCTGGTGCATGATATCAGCCTCGACGATGCGCTGGCGGGCACCGTGCGGCGTGCGATCAAGACCCGCAGCATTATCGCGGAAAACCCCGTCCCGTCCACGGAAGGCGAGGAGGTCGTGACCGACGCCAACCCCGAGGCCGCGCCGGAAAAACCGAAGCGGAAAATTACTCTCCCACCCTTCACCCCTGAGGAACGACTGGCTCGTGATGAATCCATTTGGAACTGGCTGCCACCACTGAACACCCCCGTCGCTTGGGTTGCGGCAAAATGGGAGCCAGCCGAGCAGGGCGTCGCGGACAAAACCGCCGAGCAGATTGCGGCGGAGTTCGGCACCTGGGAGGCCGCGGGCGGGCGGGAAGTGACAAACTTCAACGCGCAAACCGGCTTCACCACCGACCCGAAAATGCAGAATGCTTTTCTCGTCAATACCAAGCTGGGACTCTCCTACACCATGGACGACTTGCGGGCGCGCAAGCCGCTGCCCGATCCGTTTCCTTACAAGGACAGCGGCAGCGGTTTGTTTTTTCCCGACAAATCCAATCCCGCAAAAGGCCGCGTCTTCACACCGATTGCCACAGGCGTCGGTCGTCGCTACAGCGCTCTTCTCGGATCCTCGGCGGCATCCCTCAAACTTTGGAAGGAAAGCGGCAACGCAGATTTCGCCCGCGACGCCGCTATCGCCCTAGCCCGTTTTGCTTTTCAGTATCCGACGATCGAGTTCGGGAACTTCCTCGATACCCTGACGTGCAATCCCCAATACCAAGGGCGCGACTACACCTGCCGTCAGCGGGAGGCCTATGCGTTCTGGCTCGGCTCTTCCTATTCCAATTACATGAGGGTCATCCAGACCTACGACGAGTTGTTTGATTATATCAAGGGCAACGAGGATCTGGCCAAGTCGATCTCGCGCTTTGTCCCGTGGGTGAAAACAAGCCAGGATGTCGTCAAACTGTTCGATGTTTACCTCGTGCAGACGATGGCCAAGCGCATCCTGCGGTATCACTACATTTCCGATATGACTGCGATAACGGAGATGGCGACTGTGCTCGGGGATCCCACCGTCACCGACCCGTGGATGGAATGGCAGTTCAGCCGGACCTTTGTTTATCCCTACAGCCTCGCGGGTCTGCCAGATCTGCTGGTGACCTCGATGGATCGCGAGGGCCCGAAACGCATTGGCTCGACCTTCTACTCCCAAGGCGATGGGGCCGGATTCATGATCGCGGCCTCTAATCGCTACATCCGCAACGGTGGAAATCCCAAATACGACCTCTCGGATCCCATCCTCCATCCGAAACCGCTCGCGCATGCCTGGTGGCAGATCAACACGATTATTGGCGGACGCGATTTCGCCCGCATCGGCGATGTGAACGGCCCCGACAAGACGCCGGGCTTCACCATGCGCGAGCAGCTCGAACACCATGCCCGCCAGGGTTGGAAAATATCCGGCGATCCTCGCTTCGCCTGGATTCTCGTTCACCACTTTCAGCGCGACGATGAGTCCGCCGAGCAATGGAAAAAAATCCAGGATGCGGCCGCGACGGTGAAGCGCGCGCCGTGGCTCGACCTGCCGACCCGCCATGTGGAAAACTGGTTCACCGTCCTTGAGGCCGGACTGCAACACGACGACCCACGCTTCCGCCGCGCAGCTTATCTCCGCACCGGAACAGGTCAGGGTCACGCTCACAACGATTCGCTCGATCTGCAAATCGTCGCGCAGGGAGTTCCCATGACGATTGATGGCGGGCAGCGCAGCGGATACTCCAAACCCAACGACCGCTTTGCCCGCATCCACAATCTTGTTGAAGTCAACGGGGGCCTGGAAGACGGCGAGCGACTGGGGCGCGCATCCTACGGATGGCCGGTAGCCCTCAACACCACTCCGGGCGCGGCCTACACCCATGCCGTGACGAAAAAGCCACCCACTGGCGCTAAGCGCTACACGCGCCAGATCGCCCTCATTGATGTGGACGAGGGAACCGGCTCCGAACCCGTGCCCGCCAGCGAACAGGTGGCCGATCCCAAGTTGAAACCGGGCGTTCAACCCGGAAATTCCTATGTGGTGGATTTCTTCCGCGTTTCCGGCGGCGACCTACACACCTACGGATTTCACGGTCCGATAAACGACGACTTCCAGTGGAACGCCACCGGCGTCCAACCCGTCGCGCATGTGGAGCCCAAGAAAGGCATGGGCGACGACGACGCCAGTTATCTTTCAGTTTTCCAAGAGGCACCCGAAGTCAAGGCCGCTGGGGAGGCACCCGAGACCTTCGAGGCGACATGGCGGTATCTTCGCGATGAGCCCGGCACCAAGAAGCCGCGAATCGGCTCAGAAAATTTAATGCTCGGCAAGAGCTTCGACCCACAAGCCCCTCGGAAATTCACCAAGCTCACACTCTTAGACGCCACCGGTGTCCACGCCCTCAAGGCCGATGTGGTTTGTATCAAGGAACAGATCCCCTACCGCTTCACTCAGGCGATGCTTCAACGCCGGAGCGCGGAGGACAAAAAAGGGGAACTCGAATCGCTCTTCACTGCGATCATTGAGCCCTATTCGGGCGAACCTTTCATCGCCGCGAAACGTTCTCTCGCTATTGCTGGAAACGAGAAGGACTCCATCCGCGCGGCAGCGGTTGAGGTTGAGACCAAGAACGGCCACCGCGACGTGATCTTCTCCGACGGTCGCCCATACAAAAAGCGTATCATCGGAACCGGTGCGGGCAGTGTTGAAGTCACGGGGGAATATGCCTTCTATTCGACTGACGCCGACGGAATGCGACTGGCTACTCTCACTGGCGGCACGCAGCTGCAAAGTAGTGCATTGAAGCTTGCGCTCCCTGCGCGTGAGATCAAGGCCAACATCCTCAAGGTCGACTATGCCGCCAAGGCATTCATTACCGACAAGCCCCTGCCGCCCGGTTCGGTCGGAGGGATTATCAGCATCCTGCCGCCCGGCCACACCGCTGCCTTTACCATCCAGAGCATCACTCCGGAAGGCGAAGGATCGCGCGTGACCCTCACGCGCAGCGCAGATTTCTATCGCTCCGAAATCGTTAAGATGACCGAGAAGCCGCCGGAAATTCGCGGCGCCCTAGGAATGTTGCCCGATCTGCAAGACTGCGTGGGCATGACACTCTCCAACGACGATGCCTCGAAAACATGGCGTCTGAAGGGCGGGGCGAACAATACCTTCATCCTTGACGGCGCGGTGACCAAAAGCGATTTTGCACCATCGAACCGCGTCCGCCTCTGGGAATACGGCACAGGCGACGCGGTTGGAATCGCTTCCAGCGCCTCCGTGCGGCGGATGGAGAAAAATACCTTCGAGCTGACAGCGAATTCCGATGTAACCATCAGTTTTCCCGGCACAACCATGGAATCCTCGACGGACAGAAAATCGTGGAAGCCTATCACCGCACCAGCTTCTGCAGATGGATGGATCTCCGCCAGCTTCGCGGCAGGCCAACTCGCCGATCCCGTGCTGTTACGAGTTCGCTAAACCACCTACTGAATCCCATATGAGCAATCCCTCGCCGACTTTTGAAAACCTCGCTTACGGTTCCCATCCGCGGCAATGCCTTGATCTCTGGGTGGCAAGCCCGCGTCCCTCGCCTGTTGTCATGGCCGTTTATGGCGGGGGGTGGATGCGCGGCGACAAAATGATGGCGCGGTCCAACGATGGTCTTCCCGCGTTCCTCGCGGATGGAATCTCAGTGGCAATGATCAACTACCGCCACACCGACGACACTCCCTTCCCGGGATCCTTTCACGACACCGCGCGGGCCGTTCAATTCCTGCGCTCCCGCCACGATGATCTAGGCCTTGATCCGTCTCGCATCGGCGCCTACGGGACTTCTGCGGGTGCTGTGAATATCCTCTGGACTGCATTTTCTCCCGATCGGGCCGATCCGCTCAGTCCTGATCCTATCGAGCGCCAGTCATCGAGGCTTCAATGTGTATTTGCCCATAATGTTCCGACATTTCTCGATCAGGAAAGTCTTCGCGCGAAGATTCCCGGCCGCGCTTACGAACATCCCGGATTGGCTCCGGCTCTGGGTCCTCTGGGGTTCGACAATCCCCGCGCAGAGGAAATCTTTCGCGAGGCCTCGCCCTTGTATCTGGCAAATGCCAGCGCACCTCCCATCGCCCTTTCCTACCGGGAGTTCAGCACGGAATACACTGGTCCGAAACCCGGGGACGGCATCCATCATCCGGCATTCGGGCCGCCCATGATCCAACGCTTGGAAGAGCTGGGGGTCGAGAGCAGTTGCATTTACCATGATGACTTTCCTGAGTTGGAGCAAAAGGAATTTCGCGACATGGTCGTTAGCCGACGCCACGAATTTTTTATCCGCCACCTACTCGCTTCATGAAACCAACCAAGCCGCTTAACATAGGCCTCTACATCAACGATCCCAAGGCCAACATCTTAAAATTTGTCCGCTGTTTCCGCGAGTGGGGGATGAAGTTCACCTCCATCGCACGAAGCGAGTTGTCCGGCTTGCGGCCCGGCGATTGCGACGTGCTCATGCTGCACGGCGGTTGGTATGGGATCGATCGACAGCCGGGGCAGAATCAGTCAGACGTCAAAGCAACGCCCGAAAATATCCGCATGGCAGCAGCGGTGCGGAACTTCACCAAGGCGGGCGGCGGTGTGGTCGGGGTTTGTTGCGGCGCTTACAATGTGGTTTGGCTCGGATTGATCGAAGCAGAGATGTCGCGATCCCACGGGGTTGGGCCGCACTCGCTCGAAGTGGTGGACGAGAATCATCCAATCGTGAAATCCGTCCTCGTGAAAGCGAAGACCAAAGCCGACCGCCGCTGGATGCCCGTGCCCTGTGTGAGGGTGAGCGGACCTTTTCTTTTTCCGAAAAATCCCAAACATCAATTGCTCAGCTATGATTGGGAACACCGCATCGGCGCTGTGCTGGCTGCGCCGTATGGCAAAGGGCGGGCCGTGGCGATCAGCCCGCACCCGGAAATGACCGAAAACGAGCGCGGACTGGAAGTGCTGAATGAACCCCTCATGCCCTTCTCCAAGCTTCTCCGCGCCTCGCTCGAATGGTCGGCCGGCCGCACATTATCCCTATGAAAAACCCACCCAACGTCCTCCTCATCTGCGTCGACCACTTGGCAGGCAGGCATCTGCGCAGCGCGGGCCACCCCGCCGTGATGACGCCGACGATCGACCAACTGGCAAATCTCGGCACCTCCTTTACCCAAGCCACCTCGGCCTGTCCGATTTGCATGCCCGCCCGCCGCACCCTGATGACCGGCCTGTCCGCCCGAGGCCATGGCGACCGGCGGTTTGACGAAGTTGCGCATTTTCCCGAAGTGCCCAGCCTGGCGCAATGTTTCCGCGATTCCGGCTACCAGGCGAGCGCTGTTGGAAAACTTCACGTCAATCCCCAGCGCAACCGCATTGGCTTCGACGAAGTGATCCTCAACGAAGAGGGACGCCATCACAGCAAGATGACGGCGGACGACTGGGAGCTTTACCTCGCCGAACAGGGCTTTGCGGGCCGCGAGTATGCTGCCGGCGCAAACAACAACGACTACCTCGTGACTCCCTGGCATCTGCCGGACGAACACCATCAGACCAACTGGACCGCGCGCGAAATGTGCCGCACGATTCACCGGCGAGATCCGCGCAAGCCGGGGTTTTGGTATCTCTCCTTTGCCGCGCCGCATCCGCCGATGTGGCCGTTGAAGACCTACCTCGATCTCTATCGCGATGTGCCCCTCGACGATCCCATCGAATCGGAGTGGAGCGCCGATCCCTCCGCCCTGCCCTACAAAATCCGCGGCTACCGCAGTGGCGACAGCATGCGCGGGGCGCAACCGCACGAGCGCGATCTGGCCCGACGGGCTTTTTACGCCATGATCACCCACATCGATCACCAGATCCGTGTCGTGCTCGGGACCTTGCGCGAGGAGGGGCTGCTCGATAACACGATCATCGCCCTCACCAGCGATCACGGCGACATGCTCGGTGATCACGGCATGTGGGGCAAACAGGTGATGTATGAAAGCTCCTGCCGCGTGCCATTTATCGTGGTGCCACCGTCTGCTGTCACGGCGGAGCGGGGTGTGCGAGACAACCGACTGGTCGAGCTTCGGGACATGATGCCCACGCTGCTTGAACTTGCCGGCCTTCCCGTGCCACCGCATGTCGAAGGCATTTCGGCGCTAACCGGAGAACGGCGGACCACCCTTTACGGCGAAAGCGGCGAAGGTGTGTTAGCCACACGAATGCTGCGGGATGAGCGGTATAAATTGATTTATTACGCAGCTGGAAACCGGTTCCAGTTGTTCGATCTGCAAAGCGATCCCGGCGAAAGAACGGACCTCTTCGACTCATCCGCCCATGCGGAAATCCGCAGTCGCCTCCAAGCCGGTCTGGCCTCGCAGCTTTACGGTGGAGACGAAGCCTGGATCAAGGACGAGGCCTGGGTGGGATTGCCGACGAATACCGAGCCGCCAAAACCGAATTTCAGATTTTCCGGCCAGCGAGGAATCCGGTTTCTATAAACCAAATCCGGGTTGGGGTTGTTACTTCTCGTGCAGGCAGGCATCGATCATCGCTGAAATGGAGCCGGTGGCAATGCAGACGCAGGTGTCTGCGCTACCGTAATGCATCCTTAGGAGATCGGCTCTGAGATCTGCAATCGCTCGCCTGAGAACACGACGTTTGGTAAGAGGCCGGTCTGCTCGTAGGACTCCAACGGCGCAAGCAGGTAGCTCCTGGTTTTGCCGATCACTTTCGAGGGATCTTTCAGGTGGAGCAGGATAGCGCTTAGAAGATAGCGCGACACGGTGATTGCGATATGGTCTGGCTGGGTTTGATCGAGGCGGAAATGTCGCGCTCCCACGGGGTCGGTCCGCATTTTCTGGAGGTGGTAAATGAAAAACATCCCATTGTGAAATCCGTCCTCGTGAAGGCAAAGAATCGGATTGACCGCCGCTGGATGCCGGTGCCGGACCTGCGGGTCAGCGGTCCGTTCCTCTTTCCAAAGAATCCCGAGCATCACTTGCTTGGTTGTGATTGGGATCACCGCATCGGTGCTGTGCTGGCTGCGCCGTATAGCAAAGGTCGTGCAGTAGCGATCAGCCCGCACCCGGAAATGACCGAAAACGAGCGCGGACTGGAAGTGCTGAATGAACCCCTCATGCCAGTCTCCGAGTTCCTGCGGGCGTCGCTCGAATGGTCGGCCGGCCGTTAGAGCGTCTTTACCCGAAAACCGCCTTTGCCCCGGGAGGACCGAATACGGGTTCGTGTCAGGAAAGCATCTTGGCGATGTTCACCGGCCGGCCGCTGGCGATAGATCTCCAAACGGCCTCGCCCATGGCGATGGCAAGTGCTCCAGCCTGACTGTCGGCCACAAGTTTCAACTCTCGCGATTCCTGCGCAACACTTCCGAAGAGGTCGTTCTGGATTGCGAAGTCCGCACCGCCGTGACCACCGGCCACTGCTGGGATCTCGATGAGTTGCTTGCCGCCAAACAACGGATAAAATGTGATCAAGCCGGAATCGGCTGCCGGGTTTGTCTTGCCGGTCGGGTCGGGGTCGGAGCGATGCACGATTTCCACCCGGCCTTTTGTTCCATTAAACGCGAGCACGTATCCCTCCCACGGCGTGCAGAAGTTGCAGGAATAGGCCATTGTTGCGCCGCTGCGGTAGCGCACCACCGCGCTGTAGGTATCCTCGATTTTAATCGCGTCATCGTAAATGTAGCGAGGCTCGCCAGTGGGATATTGAACGTCATACGGAAGCCCGAATTCATCCCATCCAGGCGAGATGAAGTTACTAGAGGCGTCCGCCTTGCCCGTGTAATGTTTCTGAAAGATCGGGCATTGCCTCTTCTCCTCCTCCGGGGAAAGCGGTTTTCCCCGAGCGTCCCGCGGGCGGATAGCCCCGTTGGGGCCGTAGTAAGTCAGGCCGCCAAAGGCGAAGACTTCCTCCGGGATGTCGCCAAGCCACCAGTTGGCGAGGTCAAAGTGATGACAGCACTTGTGAATGCTGAGGCCACCGGACATCTCCCGCATCCGGTTCCATCGGTAGAAGTAGCTCGACCCGTGCCAAGTATCGAGGTTGTAGGTGAACTCGACGTTGACGATGCGCCCGAGTTCGCCACCTTGGATCATCCGCTTCAGCCGCTTGTGAGTGGGCGTGTAGCGATAGTTGTGGGCCACACTCACCCTACGCCCGTTTCTTTGCTCGGCCTCCTGCACGCGCTGCACCTGTTTGCAGCTGATGACCATTGGCTTCTCCGCAATCACGTCGCATCCGGCCTTGAGCCCTGCCACGATGTGTGCGCAGTGCGTGGCGTCGGGCCCGACGACGATCAGCGTGTCCGGCTTGGTTTCCTTGATCATCCGCCGAATCGCCTTGGCAGGATAGATGGGGATGGAAACGCCGACTTTCCCGAAAAATGCCTCCACGCGGGCACGGTCGGCGTCCAGGATACCGACGAGTTCGGCCTTGTCGTCAAAATTCGGACCACCCTCGCGATTTTTGCCAATCAGAGGCAGGACGAATTGATAGATTGCGCGGGTGCTTAGCCCGCAGAGTGCATAACGCTTCTTTGTTTTTGCCATAAGTTTGCCGGCAGACCAGCCAGTGGTTACTTCTCGTTGAGGCAGGCGTCGATGATCTCTGAGATGGAGCCGGTGGCGAGGCAGACGCAGGTGTCGGCACCGCCGTAATACATCCGCAGACGATCCTGTTCGAGGTCTGCAATCGCCCCGCAGGGGAAGACCACGTTCGGCACGCGGCCGGTCTGCTCATACCAATCCAATGGCGCCAACAGGTAGCTCCTAGTTTTGCCAATGACTTTGGAGGGATCTTCAAGGTCAAGCAACACCGCACCGACTAGGTAGCGCGCGCCGGCGCAGGAACTCGTCACACCGTGAATGATTTCCAGCCAGCCTGCGTCCGTCCTGATCGGCGGTGTCGGGCCGATCTTGTGCCAGGCCCACGTCGTGTAGCCGGCCGCCAGCAGTGGTTTGTATTGCCCCCAGTGAATAAGATCAGGCGAGTAGCTGATCCAAAGGTTACCATTCGGGCCGCCACCACCCGAGGGCCGGTCAAGTTTCGCGTAGAGGCCGTTGATCTTTTCAGGGAAGAGCGAGGCCCCGCGATTTTCCGGCAAACCGATAATGCCAACGTATTCATGACTCTTGAAGTCTTTGGTTTTGCTCAACAGGACGCAGGTGCCCCACTTCGCGCGCCATCCGCCGCCCGGCCGGGCGATATAGTAAGTGTCGTCGATCTTTGTAACGCGAGTGTCGATGGGATGTTGATCAATCTCGTGATAGAACGGTTCTTCTTCAGCCGTTGGAGTAATGAAGAACGGTTCGGGATCGATTTGGAAATGCAGCCCGTCTTTCGAACGCGCCACGTGCGTGGTGCGACCTTCCCGGCCGCGGTAGCCGTCGGAGCGATGATCGACGGAGACCAGCAGGATCGTTTCATCACCCAGCATGGTTTGGCCGCAGTTGCGAACACCGTCTGCGCCGCCCGGAAAGTCCGACGGCTTGAGAATCGGGTTATCAGGATGACGGTAGAGCAGAAATTCGGAATGGATCATAATATACTGATTGATTGGGAAACCAGACTAGCAAAGCGCCCGAAAAGCACAATAAAATCTCATGGTCAACCCAAGTTTTCTTTGTATCGACCGATTTGCGTCCGAAGTGGATACCCGATTTGGTGGGTCAACCCGTGGCGGGATCGGCAATGGCGATCATTTGCGGGAGATTCTGCGCGATCATCTTTCCGCGAATCATCCGATAGAGCGGACGCTGACGCACGAACCCCCGGTCTGCGGGAGAAACGAATGCATGATCGGGAGAGTCCCAATAGATCGGCCCTCCCCGGGCGATGGGCAACAAGCGTTCGACGATCGCAGAGGCGGTGTCCGGATCGCTTGCGACCAGCGGCCCCAGATACCAGGCCTTTGCGCCGGGGCGGATCATGCCGAAGCCGCTCTCAGCCGCAACGATGTGGGATCGCTGGCCCAGCAGGCGCAGCCATTCCTCGCGATCGCAACCGAAAACCTCTCGATCCAACGCCAGATGGCTATCTGAAATCCGGCCGGGAGCGCCTGTGTCCCCTGACGGAGGATTGCCTTCCCAACGGCTCAATTCCGCTACGACAGAGAACCCGCTTTTTTCGTAAAGCGGACGGCCCGCCGGTGTGGCATCTAGTCCCACACTCTCTGCCCCGGATGACGCAGCGAGCGCTTGGTCAAGCAAAGCCCGACCCACTCCGCGCCCGCAGAATTCTTCCAACACGAGCAACATGCCAATCCACGCCAGACAGTTTTCGTATAGGATGACGGATACCGTTCCCATGGGACGACCGTCCCCCTCAGCCACAAAACATAGCGCTTGAGAATAATCCAAAAGTGCCTGCCAATCCTGCGGGGTTTGATTCCATCCGGCCTGCTCGCGGACGGCATTGGCAAAGATCAAGTCCCCTGGCACCATGAGCCGCACCGTCAGGCTCATTGAGGACGCACCCTGCGTTTCACAGCCAGGGCGGAAGCCACCGCCTGGCGGCAAGTCGTCACCGCGTGGGCGAACGCTTTTTCGCCACTCTCGGGCGACGCGAGCGTGGGCTGTCCGGTATGGGTCAGGCTGGAAATTTTGGCAAATGGCGCATAGCGCAAAGCGTCCACCGGGAGCACCTCGGGTTGGTCTTCGAACAGGGACGTGTCAATCAAGTCGGGCCGCAAATACCAGACGAGCGAAGTTTCGAATTCATCCCCGTGCCCCAAGCCCCCCCGGTCAACGAACAACCCGCTTGCGTAAACGCCCGCATAGGCATCCGTGGTGAAGCTGAACAATTGCGGGAGCGTGAGGTTGAGATCCTGCACAACCGAGGCGAGCAGTTGATTTCCACCATGCCCGTTCAGAATCAAAAAGTCCTCAATCCCGCTGTCCACCAAGCTCGCGGCAATATCCTCCAGAACGAGCCAGAGAGTTTTATTCCGCAGCCAAACCGAGCCCGCCGAGCCGCGATGCATGTGGGAGACCGAGAATGGCAACGCGGGCAGGCAGAAGGCGTCGAGCTCGTTGGCGAGCGCAAGTGCGACCGCCTCGCAGATCAATGTGTCCGTCTGAAGCGGCAGATGCTTGCTGTGCTGTTCGGTGGCCCCGAGCGGGAGGATCGCGAGCGTGGGCTTCTTTGCGGAAATGTCGGTGGTGCGGGATTCGGATGTCATGGCGTCTTCTTCTTTTTCGCCCGCGTCATGTATGGCCGCAAACCGTCAACGTTCGCGGTGAAAAAAATCTCTTCCAGACTGAGCAAACCGGCATCCAGCAGCGTCTCACACGTGTAGCCATTGAAACCATAGGGCAGTTCGATCATGAGCGGCAGGGCGCCGGAGACGTGGTAAATCGCGGAGATCTGATTAAAAAACGGCTTGCCCATGCCAGGTAGATCGGCCCAGCTCAGACGCCGCGCGTGGAGGCCCTCGCGCAGCAGACGATTGTGCACCGCACCGCCGATCCGGCTGCAAAGATGCTGGTGTCCCTCGGGGAGATAATACTCGGGCGGGCCGATTAGGGTGCCATCATTGCAGTGAAAGACCACCACGGCATCGGGCCGCAGCTCGCGGTAGTAGGTCATCCACGCGCGGGTTTCCGGCTGCGGGTCTTCCTGGAAGACATCGTATTGCAGGTTCACTCCCGCATCATTGAAGTAAGATCCAAGAAATCCGACCGCCTCCTGCCGCAGCGGCCAGAACGCTTTGTGGTTCTCGTAGCGGATGATGTCTCCATTCGGTGCGATCCCATGGGTGTTGGCCATGGCGGCTTCGCGATCGGAGGTTTCCGGGTTGGCGAACTCCCAGCGCCAGGCCGCATCGGGATTGAGCCAAGGAATCACGACAATCCGCAAGCCTCGCGCGAGCCGTTCCAGTTCCGGCCAGGCTTTGCCTCGCAGGTCTTTTCCGGTTTCCAAAATCGCGCACAGGTTCAGTGCGGCCACCGTCCCGGTGTATTCCCCACCATGGATCCCGCCCTGCAACACAACCATCGGCCGCTCCCGCTGACTACTTCCGTAAAATGACTCCGGAAAAATCCGTGTTGGATCGCAGGGCGCAATCTGACAAGCAATCGAGGAGTGGAGACTCTCGGACGTCACACCGACGATCGGCTCATCCACACCGTATTCCAACGCAAGGATGTCCCGGCCAGCAACGCTTTTCCCGATGACTCGCTTCGACGCTTGCTTGAGAGAATCGATAAACGCACCGGACCTCTCCGGGGTGCTCACCCAAAAGGCCGGGGCCTCGCGGTGCTTCTCCAAGAGACCGAATTTTTCCTCGAGCAATTTGCGGTTGTGATGAAGTGGTTTCATTTTATTTGGTGCGGGCAGGCGTCCTCGGTTGCGTCATCTTGCGGGAACGGCTTCTGTTGACAAGCTCGCCAGTTATTCATACAAACACTTATATCCTATGACAAGCGAATACATCTCATCCATTGAATCCATCACTCCCACCCGGACCCGCTTTGTGGAGGAATGTTCGTTGCCCGGGGAAAGTCGTGGGGAGGGCGCGCATCCATCCCATGGGAGCGGACTCCAACTCAGCCGCGACCGCTTCCTGCTCCTCTTTTCCACGCGCGGTTGGCGCGGTGTGGATGATGATCTCAGCGTCGTTTACCAACTTCGCCGCGACCGCTGGGATGGCGAGATTGTCAAAGAAGGGTTCGTGTCCCAGACAAATACGGGCTGGGTGCCGCCACGGATCGACCGGGTGTGTTCCCGGCAACACGGACACGTCACGGGGTTCGGGGTTCCGCTCGGCGCGTTAATCAACGGTCAGCGGGTGCCGCATGAGAACCACTTCGCGGTGATGTGGCGACAGGTCGGGAGGATTCTCGACCCCGTAACCGAGTTTCTCCACGAGAACGCCCACGATCCCGAGTTATGGGAAAAATCAGCTGATGCCCACTGGCGGCAATTTCGTTTAAACGCTGCGGGGACCGATCTGGAGTGGCTGACCGAGCCGTGCGCGCTCCGCAGGGTTGGACATGAGGACGATCCTTGCGCGATCCCTGACCGGCCCGACATCGCGAATATGATCAAAGGGTTTGTGCCAGCCGTCGCCGCCAGTGACGACTGCTCGGAATGGGTGGACGTAAACTCCGTCGGCTACAAGGGCGGAGCCTCGCCGGGTGGCTACGGGCCCGGAACCTCGCTGATGACGGCGCTGTATTCGTTTGATCCGGCGTCCTGCCTTTACCAATGGAAAAGCGCGGGGCCGGTATCGGCTCGGGGGAAAAACGAGGGGAGCATCGCCCGCTGGCGGGGTAAATTTGTGCTCATTGCCAGACAGTGCGGGAGGGCCAGCGCGGAAGAAATCCGCACGGGAACTTTTCGCCATTTCGTCAACTACTTCCTTACCGACGATCCCGTCGGAGAGTTCCCGGATTTCCAACCCGCCTTGGACCAGCCGAGCTGGTCGCCGCGCACACTATTTGAAGGACCGGACGGCGGGCTGTGGAAACTGGGCGGTTCCCGAACTCATTCGCCTTATGCCGAAGAGCGCAATCCCGCGTTTGTCAGCGTCATTGATCCCGAAAAACAATTCCGCGTCGCGGCGGCTCAAACGATTTGCGATGCGGTCGAGACAAATCCGAGCATTCCGGCACCGTGGGTCGATTTTCCCAAGCTCCTTCCCCACACCGGAGGCCGCGAGCAATGGGTCATCTATCGCGTGCGAAGCAACCGCCTGCCGAATTTCAAGGCCGCTGGCGAGGCGGTTCCGGCCTCGGCTGCGACACCGGAGGAACTGGCCGCCGCTGGAATCTACGCCTCTCGCATCCAATATCACGAAGCTCAACCCGCCCGCTGGAACTTTGATGTCTTTGCTTGAGATCCCTCCCATCCTGCCCTCGGCCAAGCCGAGTTATCGCTTGGCTTTTTCGGACCAGGAACCTTCGATAAAAAACCCCGCTGATCCGCTCTGGAGAAAAGCGGAGAGCCTGGAAGTCGCCTCATTCCACCCTCGCACGGGCACCCACCGTCCAAAAACCACCGTCCGCCTGCTATACAACACGTCTGGAATTTTCATTCGCTTCGACGTCCAAGACTGCTGGGTCCGAAGTGTTCACACCCGCTACCAGGACCCCGTCAGCCAGGACAGTTGCGTGGAGTGGTTTGTCGAGCCGCAGCCTGAAGTCGGGTATTACAACATCGAGGCGAATTGTGGCGGCACACTTCTCATTGGCTACCACCCGCCGAGTGCTCTACCGACACGCGTGCCCGAAAAAATGGCCACAGAAATCCTCCTTTACACCAGCCTGCCCCTAACGACCGAACCTGAGATTCCGACACCTCTCGACTGGACGCTGGCCTATTTTGTTCCGTTCTCGTTTTTTGGAAGCCAGTGCCCCTCAGGCCAAACTTGGAGGGCCAATTTTTACAAATGTGGCTCGGCCACCTCACATCCGCATTGGGCCAGTTGGTCGCCGATCGGCGAAAAATTGAGCTTCCACCAACCAGAGACATTCGGAGAACTGATTTTTGAGGCTCCCTTATCCTCGAAGTCTCCAGAAAGTTTTATTACCCCATGATATGCTTTGTTTTTGAATTTTTCCAAAAAAGATGAACAAAAAAATGGCACTGGCAAAGAAAATGCTTTCCTTCGGACAACCATGATGCTATTGATGATAAGGTAAAAAGACTGTTATCCTATGATGGAAGCTTCCCCTAGAGCCATTCGGTCTGACGGCTGTCAAGCGTTCAGCTTGATCGAGCTTTTGACAGTGATATGCATTATAGCCATGCTCTCCACCTTGGCCGTTGCGTCCTTATCAGGCATCAGTGGTGCCGGTCAGATGAACTCAGCCCTGGCGAAAGCCGCAGGCTACATCGATCAGGTTCGGGGTTTTGCTGTGGCCCATTCGACCTATACCTATGTGGGTTACCGAGTTCCCGAAGCCAACGAACCCGATCAGGGGATCATCTTCGTCGCCGTCGCCTCTAACTCGGGAGAGGACCTTTCCTACGCCTCAGTCATCACGGTGAACGATACCGTAAACCAGATCGGCAGAGCCCTTCCGCTGTCGCGGGTAGTGCTTACACCTCCGCAAAATGGCGTGAGCGGGTCAATTTCCGTCGGCGGGAAGACCTACACGACCTTAGCTGGATTCGGTCCATCGGGAGCCCTCGATTTCAACAAATCAACACCCCGCGATCTTCAGTTCAGCCTCGCCGCGCTGAACGGGTCCACAAATAATATCGCCAAGGTCAAAATCACCGGTCTCACCGGGAGCACTCAGGTCATCAGACAGTGATTGGCACCGGTCCCACGTCTATTTCCACCGAGGAAAGCGCAGGATTCTCGCTGGTGGAAGTCGTCATGGCCGTTGGGATCGTGGCATTTTGTCTGCTCGCGATCCTCGGTCTCGCCGGGGTCGGAATGAAGGTCAGCCGGGATTCTGCGGAGGAGATGAAAGCGACGATGTTGGGCTCACAACTCCTCCAGTTGCGCCGGAAGTTTCCGACGAACACGGACAATGCCGCCGGCACTCTTCCATTCGGGTCGATCCGGGTGGCCGATCCTGCCTCGGGAACGGGTTTTTCCACCAATTATGTGACGGCTGACGGACAACAATGCGCCGCCACCAATGCCGCCTATCGCGTTCTCTACCGGATCCAGCCGAATCCGGCCGGCCGGAGCAGCACGGTCGCACTCCGGGTCGAATGGCCAGTCCAGAGTCCTTCATCCACCTCATCGGCCACAGAATTCGTAACGGAGATTCTCTGGCCATGAACGGACGCCACACATCGGAATCACGGGGATTCACCCTGATTGAGATTTTGGTTTCCACCGCGGTTTTTATCGCGCTCATGTTGACTCTGGTGAGTATAGTCGGAGCGATTTCCGAGTCCTGGTCCTTCGGTCGTGGCATCGCGGAATCACAAATGCGCTCGCGGGCGATTCTCGATCTTATCGGACGGGATCTGGGGCAAAGGGTTTCTCAGTCCGCCTTGCCGGCCTTTGACGGAGGGTTTCATTTTTATACCCTGCAGGCGGGATCGGGTGGCGTCACGAGCACAAACCGACGGCTGACCTATGTGGACTACATTCTTGGCACAACAAATGCCGCACTCTACCGCTATGAGACCGAGTTTACGAACTGGGCGGCCGCTCCCGCAATGATTCCGCTTGGGGCCACCAACACGCCAGCTCTGAACACAACGTCCAACGAGGTGGCCGCCGGTGTTTCCGGCTTTTCGTATGCTTACCTTCTCACGAACGGAATCTATACAAATTCCGTTTCTGCCACCAACCGCCAGGTGGGTGTGCGAGTGTCGCTGGCCATGCTCGACGAACAGGCACTCGCGCAGCTCCGGGCTGTCGGGCTGGAGGCCGGTTTGCTTGACTTTTTGCAGGCCAATGCTCCCGGTAACAACAGCCCAGTGACCTCTTGGGAAACGGCCTTGAATGCAGCGGAATGGAAAGTCGGCGGATCTAATCTCCCACAAAGTGTGCGTCGCCGCTTGCGATTTTTTGAGCGCACATATACTTGGGACAATCCTTGATGAAGGCGCAAACACGAACCCACAGAGAGTTTTTAACAGGATGAACAAGATTCAGAACGGTGAAGGTGAGAGCTCAGGATCAATCCTGTTCATCTTGTTCATCCTGTTAAAAAATCCTCCGATTTCAACTTTCCCGGCATGAAATCTTTTCCTAAAGAAAATCGTCGCGGAATGGCTCTGGTCGTCGTGCTGACGGTCGTCGTGTTAGCAGCCATTCTGGTGGCGGCCTTTGTTTCCGTAGCCATGCTCGAGCGGTCCTCCTCGGGATTTTACGCGTCCTCCCTTCGGGCCGAGGAGGTTGCCCGTGCCGGCTACACCACTGTTCTCGCGGATCTTCGCCGCGAAATCTCCGCAGGGTCGGTCCTCGTCACCAATGCCAGTGGGAACACCCTGTTCGCCATGCCCCGCACGAATTGGACCATTCTCCCGCAGACCAACGCGGTGCTCACAAATGCCCCCGCCCTCGTCCGTTTTTCCTCCACCAATACCCCTGCCGCATTCACCAACACCGCCTGGTTCGACACGAGCGACCTACCTCCAAACCGCGCCTCGGCCGTCAACACGGCCACGAAATCAAGGAACAACCGGAGCATCTCTGCTGCCGCCTGGCTGGCCCCTCAATTTGCCCCCACCAACAATGCCGCCACGCTCGCCGCTATGACCAACAACCCTCCCGCCTGGACTTATCTGACGCGGTCCGGTGCCCGTGCGCTCACGGCCTCCGACGCCGCCAGCACAGCCTCCGACTCGACTGCCAACACCAACTATGTCACTGGCCGCTACGCTTTCGCCATCTACGACACTGGCGGATTGCTCGATGCCAATCTGGCGGGCGGCGCGACCAACCTTCTTTCCGCCAGCCTTGCGGCCAGCAAGGGCCACCAAGCCTTCGCGGACCTCACCCGTCTGGGCCTGAGCACGGCCCAGATCGCTGATCTCGTTCAGTGGCGCAATGCCGCCACCGCCGCATCGAGCAATGCCTACCTCTCCTACCTGCGCCTGACCGGACCGAAAACCGGCTTCGTCACGGGCACCAATGGCGACCGCGCATTTTTCTCGCGCCAGGATTTTCTGCGCTACGCCAATCTAAATACATGGACGAATACCGCCATCGCCAACATGGCCACTTTCAATCGCACTCCCTCCTCACTCGGCATGTTCCCCACCTATGACGCAGCGAAGTTCCTCACCTCGGGAGTCGACAGTAACCCCAACGCGACCAACGGCACGAACACGACGGTCATCTCCGACTTCCCCTATCGCACCCAGGTTACGAACAACACGACGGGCAACACCAATGCCGCCTTTCTCGCGGTCCGCCCCGCAGATGGTGCTCCCGTCGCCAAGCAGCGATTTAATCTAGACCGCCTGCTATGGGTGACGCGCGACGGCCCCATCGCCTCTCTCGGCACATCCACCACACCCTATCTTTCCGCCTACAACGCGCTCGGCGCCAGTCAGGCGGCCGCGGATTTCCTAGCCCTGGGCACCGCCGAAAACATCCGCAAATACTTCGGACTCGTCTGGAATGCCAACGCGCTGACGTATGTGGCTGGCTCCGGAGAAACCGGCAGAATGTGGGTGTATTACTCTCCTACCGGCGCGACCGGAAATGCCGGCGGGGCGAAAACCATCAAGACCCTAGCCCAAGTCGCAACGGAAAACAGGGAGCCCGATCTCTTCGAGCTTCTTCAGGCCGCCATGCCCAGGGGGTCGTTTGGTATCGTCACGGGAAGCAGGAGTTCATATTGGATCACAGACTGCAAGAATAACGGCCGACAATACGCCGGGGAGACTATGCGGCAGGCCACCGGAACAGGCGCGGGGACGACCCGTGAGCAAACGAAGAACCACAACACGGCCGAAATGCGGGTGGATGTGGACAATCAGATCTTCAATTCGCAGCCCAAATACCAGATATCCGCCATCGTCGCCAACCTGATAGACCAGGCGGATTCCGACTCGTTTCCCACGGCATTAAGGATCAACTCGGAAAATATTTTTGGCATCGAGGACATTCCCCGGCTCTTCGGTGCGGGCCTTTACACTTTTCGCCCCCCCGCAGGCACGGCGGTCACTCCGAATGCCGACTCGGCGTTTCTTCACCAGATGGCTTTGGTGTCGGTGTGGAACCCCCACCTGCCATCGCTGACCACACCATCCGCCGCCCCCACGAACTTTCGGGTGATCTGTCGCTATGGATCCACCTCATTTTACCTGCGCGCGAATTCGATCGGCACGATTGCTCCGCTTTTTCCCCCAAACATAACCGTTGCCCCCTATAATGAACCTCTCAACTATCGGAAAGTAGGTCGCAATTTTGCCAGCACTCCCGCCTGGATCCAGTTCGATTCAACTTTTTCGGGAGGAATGCGCGAGCCTTCTATCCTTAAGCCCGACCCTACGGTCAGCACGGCAGATACTAAAGATCGCCTGACCATCGCGGGCACGGTCGATATTGTCGGAATTAGAACTGGCTATCTGGAGGCACCCGACAGTGCCGCAGCGGTCCCCCCCTGCAGCGCGAGGCCAGACAAGCTACCCCGCAGTCTCGGAGATCCGGCTACGGACGTAACCGCAGCAAAATTGGAGGCAACCTACGATGATGGCGATGCACGCACCGTTTTTTGGGACAACACCTTCATGAACCTTGAACTCCAATATCAGGATCCTTCAGACGGATGGCGGACCTATGATGCAATCTATAGCTTCAATACAACTGCCCCAGGGGCAGGATTTCATTATTTGCTGCCGGGAGATCCTTCATTCTACACTTCGAAAACGATTACCCTCTCCGATTCTTCCACGAGAACGCTCCCGAAGGCCAATTTTTGCCCTTGGCAGAAGAGCATGGTGGCCAACGCCAACTACCGGATGTGCGACCCCGCCGTTGCCCGCGTAGATCCACGGTCCACGAAAATGAACATGGCGCGTATTTCAGCCACTGGCTCAAATGCCACAACGGTGACGCGCATTGACGTCCCGACAAACACTGGCAGCACACTCAACCCGATCGCGGGCCCCTATTTTTATGCCAGCTATGGGGGGGGCCTCGGGACGGACTATTTTCAGAATTACGTCAACAATGGCCGCTTCGATTACTCGGCCATCGCGAACAACGTCATCGAGGGGCACAATGCGACAACCTACTATCCC
>Ga0209085_1000233_pt1 | contig 42575 bp, 72 predicted proteins | sample C_131016_EF_Meta_FD_187310 | JGI IMG/M metagenome (GOLD analysis project Ga0209085, IMG submission 187310) | Freshwater microbial communities from Lake Croche, Canada to study carbon cycling - C_131016_EF_MetaG (SPAdes) (version 2) | ecosystem: Environmental > Aquatic > Freshwater > Lake...
CCCATTCTCTATTTCCGAATAGCAAACGCAATCATAGTGCTTGATATTCATCAAAACCTTGGGGATTTAGATGTCCTATAGTAAGTTTAATTGTTTCACCAGTAAGTTCGTGTTTTAGAACAACTCTATGGGAGTATTGCGCCATTAGAACATAAACATCATTAGAGGTCTTATGCTTCCATCGGGAATTTATTTCAAGTTGTCTCATAATCATCAAAATCTCTTGGTTCTACAAAAGGTTCTTCGCAACCAGTATAAGCATACATTTTGTTATTCATTTTATAGAAATTATAATTTAAAGCATACCAAAAGGTCATCCAATATCCGTCATAATACTGCAATCCTTCATCATAAGAACTCCACTCATTAGTTGCTACTGGAACAGACATCCAGATTTTCCAGTGTTCTATAATAATTTTTGTGAAGTTCATACTTCTTCCACTCCACATACTACTTTTCCAATTACTTCATATAATTTTTCTTTTGGTATATAAAAAGAATTATCGCATATAAACTCTAAATCAATTTCCAATGCAACTTTTTTAATTGGTTTATAAGTATTGGGGTCAAAATCCACTTTGCTTTCTTTAATTGACTGCTTAACTTTTTGACAAAATAGATTTAATAAATCTTGTTGTGCTGGTGTCAGTTCAGTCAATTTCTTCTTCCTCAAATTGTTGTTTTTTTATAGTTTCCATAGTTTGAAGTTGTGTAATCATATTTTCAAGTCGTTCCACTTCAATCTTTCCGTGACTTCCATAAAGTTTTCCATAAAACTCATCTTCTTCTTCAAGTTGAGGAAAATACTCATAAAAGTTATCAATAAGATATTGAAGGATATGATTGATAACAAACTCTGTGGTTCCACTTTCAGGTTGAACCACATAAGGAGTTAGATTATTTACAAGTTGTTCGGCATCGGTTAGTTTCTTTTTAGGCATTTAATTCACTCACTCTTTGGTCTATAATAGATTTTAGTTTATTCAATGCACCTTCACCATAAATCTCTTTCATATCATCAATAAGTTCTATTGTAAGAAAACCATTAAATCCCTTATAATGGAAGGGTACATCATATGATTTTATCTGTGTATTAAATACATCTTCAAGTTTCATTTACATTCTCCCTTGCTTTGCGAGCAGTATCATAAAGTTCACGAAGTCGTTGAGACCTCTCCCCTCGTTTCTTAACTTGTTCTGGGTCATTATACCACACACTCTCCGTCCCGTGCAAGGGGCATTCTGGATTGAGGTTTTTGGTGTCTGATACTGTGGTTCCTATTTTGATACGGGAACAGGTGCAGGTAGAGTTCATCACGAAATATACAACATCACAACTTCTTTCTTTTCCATAGGAGTTTCTATAGATACTGTTTTACCATCAATCTCGTCTCTGTATACACAAGTATCTTCATCTTGAGACAAATAATCAACATTACTTGACCACTTATTTGTATAGTTACAATGATTTAATTCTATCTTACTGATATTGAATTCATTTTCATACCAATCACAGTCTCCTATTATCACTTCCAGTTCTTCTGGAAATTGATTTAATTTCTTTATCAGGTCTTTTATTCTCATCGTTCAATAAATCAAAAGAACATCTGTATTCACTCTCTGAAAATTCCAATAATCATCACTATCTTTTTTATAATATAACGTGTATTCATCGGGTTCAATTATTTCTGCAGGGTCCGCTGTTGCAGTTACAACTTCCAATTCTATTTCTCTATCATAATGCATTCCACCAATATCTATAACCACGTCCATATCTTCTGGAAATTGATTTAATTTTTCTTTTAATTGTTTAATATTCATTTTAGTTTCTCAAATAATCATAATGTCTCTTGCAGGAGATAAGTTCTTCTTGTGATATTCCCTGAGTACTTCGTTGAGTTCTAGATTATTGGTACATTTTTCCCAACTCCCACCAATTAAAACTTCCCAAGTCTGATAGGTATCATTTTTTCTATACCATAGAAGCTCTGGGTTATCTACATTTTCATCCATTTCCACATAAAATGTGAGTGTTTTAGTTACATTTTTAATTTTCATAAGTCAACAAGTAGTAATGTCGTAAAGTTCTCTCAATTTGCCCAGGCATTCGGTATAATATTTACTTTCAGTTTTTTCCACAAAACATCCAACTTCAATTGGTTTTACCCAAATCCATTTATGCTCTTGATTATCCCAGTAGAGGCACTTGTAGTAAAGATTTATATCCATATAAGTCGTCAAGTAATATCCAGATTTACTTGGTTTTGTCTCTGGATATTTCGTCCAATCTTCTGTTGGGATGTTGTTATAGTTTTTCATAGTTCCTCATCAAATATCTTATCGGAAAAGTTTAGTGAACGCCAAAACCAATAACCATCCCATAATTCAGAAAAACCAGTTGGCAATTTCTCATATAAATGTGGAAACATAAAACATTTCCAGTAAAAGAAGGAATAAGACCAAGTTAGTCTGGATTTCCAAAGGATGTTGAGTTTAGTCATAACCAGTCTCCTCACCACTCAAAATCTCCCAGAAGTCCCATTCTTCACCTTTCATATGCCCTCGCCAGTTTCTAACGTTATCACGACAATCATCAAAACCCCACTTAATTTTCTGTAATAATCTTTGAGCGGCATTTTGTTTATTGTAATCTTTAATTAGTTTAGCAATGTCTGGGTGCATTATGATGGAATTATAATTCTTTGAATTTTCTTCCTCTTGCATTTTAAAATGTAATTCCTTAAATGAATCTACATTATAAGACGCTATATCTGGAAGAAACTCTAGACTATACTCGGCTCTCAACTTTCTTGATTTTGCTCCTACTACAATCTTTTCAAGAGTAATTTTTGGAAAAAAGTATCCATAGTTTATTGCATACTTAAAGTCATCATCCTGAAATTTACAGAACTTTTCAAATTCTTCTAGAGATTTCTCCCAAGACAATCTATATTTCTCTTTAGTTTCTTTTATTAACTTATCAAATGGGTCAATCATTTTTCTTTCTCACAGGGGTATTCAAACTTAACCATATTGAAAATTTTATTGACTTCTGGAGAATAGTTAGGTAAGTAAGTTTCAGTCATTCTTCCTCATCAAGTGTAGCAATCATTTTTACAATATCATAGTATTCCTTATAATGCTCCGAGTTATGAAAAACTACCAAAGCATCTTCATAAGTGAGATAGATGTACTGATTGGTCTTATGTAAGTCAGCATAAACTTCACCGTCTCGGCGTTTTTGCATAATCACCCAAAATTCGTGCCCTACTTTGTTAGTCATTTTCTTTCATTCCCTCCCACAAATAAAGTTGATAATGCATTTCAGTAATCATACCATCCTCTTCGTCGTTATCATAACTATCCCAGTCAATAGGATTTTCTTTCGTCCATTCTTCGTAGGTGGGTTTAGTCATTTTCTTTCTTTAGAATAGGATATTTAAAAGTTTCACCGATTTGTTCTAACATAGTGCGGGCAAAGAGAATTTCGCCATAATCGGAACCATCGCTAAAATTCCTACTTGATGATTGTGGAATTGCATCATAAAAATCTCCATAAATGTCGTAGCAGTGTTTACTTTCTGCATATTTTTTGAGAACCTTGAGAAGAAAATTAAGTTTTTCAGTATCGGTCATTTCAAATCAGAATAGCAGGGACTTTTTCATATTTTCCATCAATACAGGTATTTGACGAAGAAACTTCCTCGTGGGTTCCATAATACCAAGTACTCATATTACAATTCAAGTAGATTTCAATTTCTTTAACTCCCCCCACATCATCTACTCCACCCTCATAACCACGAACAACTACTCGGGTGTCTTGTGGATACTTTTCAAGTTCTTTAATCAGTTCGGCAATCGTCATAATGTTTTTGTGCTTGTTCTCATAGTATAGCAGAAATTCCACCATCCCTCAAAAGACAGTGTGACGCTTCTTCAAGTGTCCTCTTCATCCTCAAAAGGAGATTTACGGTTCATCAAATCAGAAAGACCTTGATTGAACTTGGGGGGCTCGGAAAGTTGTTCTTGAAGTGCATCAAAGTCCCTTTGAGATAATACAATTCTTTCAGGTTTAGCATTTTTGCCCCAAACTTTTTCAAACTGATATTTGTATTCGGTGTCGTGATACCCTCTGTTTAAAGAACACCAAAAAGAACCCCAGATATGGTAGTCATCAAAATGGAATTTGCTGTGAGAAATCAATCTCCACCACCACCAAAATGTCGTTCCTTTGAGAAATTTGTTGGAGATTATAAAATTGTTTATAAAAATTGGGAAATCCATTTTCTCATTTGTGAGGGTGCTCAATCAATCCTGGTGGAATTACATACCAGATAATACTGTTTGTTTTACGAATAGATGTTAGTCTATCTATAAACTCATCAATAGTATTAAAAGATAATACTTCAAAGTCTTCCTTTTGATGCAAAGAAATCTTTTTATTTGGAATATCTACTACATATTTTATTGGAGTTTTAAGGAGTTCAATCATTCTTCAACCTCCCATTCCTCTACACGAAACATATTGCGATAATCATAATCCTTTAGAAGTTTATCTATCTTCTCATATGCCCGTTCTTCAGACAGAAAGACACCACAAATGTTTAAACTTGCAATTCCAGGTCCACTGTCAAAATCCTCAACTACTACAAATACTTTCATTTGGTTTCCTCAAGTTCACTAATGATAGATAAGAATTTGTATCGGATACGCATCCATTGGTCGTTACGAGCATCATCGTGCTCATCTCCTACATCATTGGCGTTTTCTGGTAGCACAGCATCCACCGCAGCACGGAGAGCGGCAGCAGCGATTGTATGTGCGTCAGCAGGGCACATTGCATCCCACAACCAATACGCCTGTTCAGCAGCGTCAGAAACCGCTTGTGTGGAGGGAGAGTATTTTTGTTTAGTCATTTTAATTTCAAGTGGTTATCAAGTTCATATTTTTCATCTTCAAGAAATTGCTTTGCATTTTCAATTGCCCAACAGTCATAATCTTCTTGAGTTGGTTGGTTCTCCTTATCATTATTCCACACAAAAAAGAATTTATCAATAGGACATTCAATCCCAATATATGCAGTTTTTGGTTTGATGTCCGTCATAGTCCAAACCTATTATAAAGATACACTTGTGCTTTCCCCTTTGTTTGGACGATAATATTATAGTTAAGTTTTTCAATAATCATTTTTAGAGCATCTTCGTGAAGGCGAGCACTTTCCCATTTATGAGGATAATGGTCTATAAACTCCACACCTTTACCTGGATTTTCAAGTGCTTCTACAATTGCTTTCATATAAAGAGCAGTGGTTCGTCCAGTTCCTCTGGTTGTTGCTTCTTTATATTTTTCAGTAAGGTTATCTACTCTTTCCATTAGTGAAACTGGGACTTTATCATAGTCAATAAAATCACTTACTTCTTCAAGTGATTCGTAAAGTTCTTGTGCGAGTTGTTTGTATTCAGTCATTTTGCTCTTGTTGGTAATTTTCTTGTTGGTCTAATCGTTTTTCAAGTTTCTCAATCCTATCACACAATTCCGTGATAATACTAATCAAGGAAGGATAGTAAATGGTTTCCGTATCACCCCCCTCCTCCATATCAATATACTTGGAATAGCAGAGTTCCTTTTCAAAGTTTCGGTCAGTAGTCATTTTAATTTACCTCGCAATTGCACCAAATAAAAATCCAGAAATCCATTTAGTAGCACCAGAAGGTTCAGGAACTACCAGTAAAACCATAGCAACAATCAGAAGTGCTGCTTTAACTACTTTAAATGTTTTCTCTTCTTTAGTCATTTTCATCTCCAATAAGGTTAGCAAGGTCTTGAATAGTCATTTTACGAAGGTCTTCAAGCATAATAGTATTTTCTGCTGCGTGTTTCACTCCAAAGTCATATCCATTTTTATAACCTTCTGTTCTTGCTTCGTTGTATACTCCATTCTGTTCTATGTTTAAATTTCGTAGACCTCTATGACTTTCAATTAATATAGCAAGAGTCATATTGTCCCTAGTGCCGTAGTAGTTTTTTCCGAGAATTTCTTTGGAGTAGTCTTCAAGTAATCGTTCGTCTTCAGTCATCAAAATTCCTCCACAATTAGAACATCATTTACATAGGTAATACCAGTTTTATCAAGTTCTTCTTTTGCTTTTTCTGCATCCATTTCATCAAGAACTTTTCCAACATAAGCACCAAAGTCAACTGGATGATTATCTTCACAATATGCAGGCAGTGCATCAATCAAATAATCCTCAACAACGCAAAGAATTTGAATTGCTTTGCGTTTGTGTTCTTCAGTAATCTCGGTATCGGGTCGTGCGATGATTTGAGTGATGTGATTAAAGAGTTCGTCCATAGTCATTTCATCCTCCAGTTTTTACAGTTCCAGTTTTCAGTAGTCGTCACAAACGAGCAAGTAGCAATAATACCTTCTGTGGAGATTAGTTTGGCGTTTGCTTTTCCTTTGGGTTGATTGGGAATAGGAATAAGAAAACCCTCTCCAAAAATACCAGTACATCTACCTAGACCAAACTTTTCTACTTTCCAGTGCTTACAGGTTTTACACTTTTTCATTTTTGATTCCTCTGGGTTTCCAAGTATTTCATATAATTGTATTCTGTTTTGCAATCTTGGGGTTTCTCAATACAAAAAACAATTCCTTCATTTCTTCCGATTGCTTTGTGTTCTGCTTTTGAGAAGATATCTCCCAAACAGTAACCCATTCCCATAAATGCAAACAAAACACCTACTCCAACTATAGCGGTAAAGCATCCTTCAAAGTCGTTGTTCATTTCAAGTTCTCCAAAGAATACGCAATATTCAATAAAGTGTCTGATGTTACGACCACTACACCATAAGTATCAGGTACATCTACAAATTCTTCCCAATCACTTACAATCTTGCGAAGAAAGGTTGCAAGTGCCTGGCGAACATCCTCGGAGGTCTTGTCGCCATTATCAAGGATTAACTCTCCGCAGTAAATCTCCCAGAGTTTTTGTGCTGTTTCGGGCGTCATTTTTGATTCTCGTTGTAATGTTCCAAAATCGCCTTCGCCACTGCTATTACAAGGTCTTTGCTTCCAATAGAAAGGCCTTCCCGTGCTCCTTTACTACAAGCAGTCAGGAAAAGTCCGTCATCATCTAGTGTGACCTCTATACGCTCATCTTCAGTTGTGAATACATCAATTTTACTGCGGATTACATTACTCATAGTTTCGGGTTCAGTAGGGATATCTTTGATTTCTTTGATTTTTATGATGTCTATTCTTGATTCATCATCCTCATATTGGAGACCAAACTCATTGTAAGTGACTTTTTTTCCATTATAAGGCATTTTATAAGGAAAAAATCCATCATAAGGAAGTTTTTCAATTTTACTTGGAAGAACATTACCATTACGCAGTTCAACTTCAACAGTTTTACCGATGTAGTCTTCAAGATTGATAGTCATTTCAGTTCCTCCTGAACTTTATCATAAGCAGTTTCTGCATGTTCTTTAGTGGTATCAATTCCCTCAATATTTTGAAGAAACTGAATTACTCCAACCATCAATTCCCGTTTCTTTTGTGGGTCTTGGAGAATTTCTTTGATGTTTACTCGTTTAGTCATTTCAATTCTTCAATTTCAGGTGATTACGGCAATACTCAAATCGTTTCCATTCCTCATCAGTAAAATTGTCCGAAGCATAAGGAATATTCACAATATAAGCACAAACCTTGTTGAGTTTTTCGGATGGGTCGTTGCTTGATGCGATGAGAGCACTTGCAAGAAATTCAATCATTTTGGATGGGGGGTTCCTTTGCGGTTATGAAGTCATTATAGCAGAAAAGGCACCTGTCTCCAAGTGCCTCTGTGACGGTTCTTAAAGCGTCACTTGTCGCTAAATCCTGAAGGGAGGAAGTCCATTTTAGAACCATTAATGATAACCATTTTCTGAATGCTACCATTAGCAAATGCAGCCTTGAGGATTTCGTTCCGTTGGTACTCAAGAGATTGAGTCGTCACAGTAGAAGCAAGTGCCTTATTCTCTTCTGCTTTGAGTTGGGCAGTCTCGGTTTTGACTTGCTGCTCTTTAAGACCAGATTGTGCAGCAACTACACGATTCACCGAGGCAACCAAATCATCAGGAAGGTCTGCCTTACCGACAATGATGGAGTCAATAGTAATCTTACCTTCCAGTCCGTTTTTCTTCAGTGCTTCAGTAAGATTTCCTTTGATAGTATCTTGAATCTGTTCCAAACTACTATTTACTGCAAGAGCAGGGAACTCATCAACCGACTGATTCACCGCAGAAGTAATCAGGCGAGAGATATAACTAGACATCAGTTGAAGTTGACCATTTGAAGCAATACCATGATTGGTCAAATCATAGTTGGTATAGAACTCATAAAGAGAGTTAGGATTGATGCTGTAAGTTACAGTCACATCCATCTCTTTCATAATGGTATTATCTTTGGTCTTCGGGCGAAGGTCATTTGCCGTCACCGTAATCTTTCGGGTGTTGAAGACTTTGATACTACCAAAACCATCGTAGTTGATACCAGGGGCAAGAACCTCATTCTTCACCTGACCATCAAATCCTACGTATAGTCCATTTTCACCAGTGCTAATCGTGGTGAATTGTCCAGCAGTAAATGCAAGAACAATCACACCAGCACCGATACCAATACCAAGTTTTGCGAGAGACATAATTTTAAGTAAGTTAGTTAGTTAAAGAACAATCAATCAGTCGTTACGCCTGCGTATATAAACGCAATCGCAACAAAAAGTAAAAGGGCAAGAGGAATCATTTTGAGAAAGAACAACACTGGAAGTCCTCTCAAAAGAAGAATGTAAAGTAGAACTGCTACCCCAAGTCCTACTCCGATGATTCTAGTAATCATACTTCATTAGTCCACTCAGCATTTTGAATAAAGGATTTTGATTTGTCCCTGTTATTCAGAGGATGATCGTCATCCCATTCACCAATTTCTACAGATTGAACTGAATGAATTTTACTACAGAAGTATTTTTGATTTCTCAATTCATACTTCATAACTTCTAAATCCCAATCGCCATTTGGATCAAAACAAATAAGTTCAAATTTGTATGCTTTCATAATCAGTTGTAAGTGCAGAGTTGAGTCATTCGTCCACGTTCATAACCTTCAGTCCATTTACCACCTTGAGAGAGGCAAGATTGCTTTGAAGGAATCACAGAGTTTCCATTCATTGCACCAAAGGCAATCGTAACTACAATACCTACGAGAGCACCAGCAATAAGCAGTTCAACAAGAGTAAATCCTTTGTCGTTTCTCATAGGGTTTTCAAATCAACAAACATAGTATAGGGTGAATTGGTCGGTTATGCAAGGGGTCTTGTGACGGTTGGTCAAGTGCCCTCAATAATCCGTATAAGTTTTCAGTTCTCCACACTTTTTACAGCGTAGAGTGTATTTGGATCCAATAGGAAGTTTTTCTGGTTTTCCTTCCCAATCAAATCCAAAAAGGTCTGGTGGATATACTTTGCATTTGTTTTCAACTTCCCATTCGTGAAAACATATGGGAAGTAGAAATTCAAGTAGTTTTTTCATTAATCCTCTCAATTTTTGCTAATTTTTCACTGCCCCAGTGCATCGGGAAATCATAATCTACAGTAATAGGCATTTTATCTCTGGAGACATTTTCATTTTCAATGACTCCGTTCTCAACTGCCCGTTCAACTGCAAGTTTTCTACGAATTACACAATGAAGGTCATACAGAATACCATTAGACTCTGGAAGACTTGGATGACCGATGCCCAGTGAAGATGCACCACCGTCAATGTTATCAATCATATGATTAGACAAAACAGAACCAATCAATCTCATATCATTATGAAGTTGAGAATAATCAATCGGTTTCTTGAGAGGTAGATTGTCTTGAATTTCTCTAACCTGCCCTAATTGAATTCGTTGAAGAAAGTCGGTTGCCTCCATCAGTGCCTTTGCTTGCTTTTCGGTGATTTGAAGATTGTAAAGTTTTTCAGTCATTTGGGTGCTGTGTGTATGAAAGTATTATAAGGCATCCTGTGAGGCAGTGGAGTCGTCTTGGGACAGTTCCTCAAGTGTCTTTTTGATTTCTTTGAGATTATTCAGATGCTCTTCTTTTTCACACCACTGATAGTTAAGTAGTGAGATTATAGAATCCCTGAACTGATATTCGGATATATGAATAGGTTCGTAGTTTGTTTCTTCCCTGATTTGAAGTGAGAGTTCTTCCAAGTCTGCTTCAAATTCTTCTATGAGATGATTGAGAGTATTAAGGGGCGTCATATTAATGAACGTAATAGACTTTTTCTTTTGGTTTTTCAATTTGACGATTTAAAAACTTACGAGCACTTTCAATTGTCTCAAATTCTATCTTTCTTGGAAACATATTGAACTCCATAAAAGGAACCCAAAGAAAGATAAAAACTCTTTGCTGAGGAACAAAAACTATATTCCCATTGATATTCTGTTCTTCTATTATTCTATGAGTTTTAAACATTTTCATTGTCTTGACTTTGTTTGAGTGATTTCAACATCTTTGGGTTTAAGTTTACATCGTTCCAGATATTTCTTAAGATGAAACTCATCAACAAAATAACAGAATTTATTCTCCGACTTATGATGTAAAGTGATTGGAAAACCGATATGAAACGGTGGAACATCTAGAAAATTAGGAAAAGATTGTTTAGGTGGGCGTATCTTTTGAGGTTGTGCTTTTCTCTTTGAAGTCATTTTTATAATATTGTTGATACCTCAACCACTTTGTTAAATTTTCAGGTATATTTAATGACCTACAACACTCCTGATAACTTAAGTATTCATAATATGGTGTTGTAGGGTCAAGTGTAGGTAGTTGGTTAATCTTTTTTATTTTGTATTGATTTATCATATAATTCTTTCTGTAATTCTTTAGCAATTTTATCATATTCAAATCTTTTAATTAAATTTGTGACTGGATTTTGTGGATGAAATTTTATCATCCATAGCATTCTTTGAAAATTTATTTTAAATAATTTAAACATAATGATGATATAATCTGCTACATTCTTATCAATCATTATTAAAAATATAAAAATTGCAAGTAATGCGACTAAAGAATTGTAGTAAATATACATTTAGTTTAAGATAAGATTTTATTTCTAATACTTAATAGATATTCTATTATGTTATTTTTTATTTTGTCTAGTTCGTCTTCGCAACTTAAGTTCTTTGCCTGAATACGAATTTCTGGATGACTAGTTTTAACATCTAATAACATTAGATCTATTGCTTTGAGTTGGTTTTCCAATTTAAGATTTATACTCTCTAATGATTATGGAACAAGATGGGGTTATTTTTCTCAATTTGAGAATAATTTCAGTTTTTTGATATTCTGTTATTACGTCAGAATATTCAACGGTTTTAGCGATATCAATTAATTGAGTACAAGTTAAAATAGAAGTTAAAAGGATTAAACTCATAGTTCAATCTCTTCTCATATTTTCATCATCAGAATGAAAAAAGTCTGCAAGCTCATCAGGAGTTAATGGTCCAAATCTATGATCTGTTGGATTTTCAAATCCTAAATCCATTTTCTCAATAAAGGAATCTAAACTATCAGGATGTGTTTCACCTGTAATCGCACGTCTTCGTGCAATGCGAATGATACTTGCAGCACTTCTATTTGCTTTACACCATTTCTCACACCAAATCATCTCATTGAGACTAACTTCTTCACCTGTTTCAATCTTTCTCGCAATTTCTTGCAGTCTTAATCTTGTTTCAGTAGAGAGCATTTGAACCTCAATATTGTAGTATTTAGTTAATGTCCCAATCAACCTTTTCAGTTTTCCTTATCTCTTTTAGTTCTTTGTATAGCTCTTTAATTTGTTGAAATGCATCCTCTGGTGTAATTTTATTTGAAATCTCAAGTCCTGCGATAATCGCAGCTCTATCTCCAAAGTTTGCTAAAGAGACTTCATATGGCGACAAGTCATCATACATTTTTTTAATCCTTTCGTTAGTTTACAAATCTTGGGATATATAAGTCCCAAATTAAATCTAGGTCTTCTAGAAAATAAGCCAAATCATCTTCATCATCAAGTAGAGTTTCATTACTCTTTAAAAAGAAGTCAGAAATTCCAAGGAATGACTCACCCTTTTCATTTTCAACAGTAGCAATCACTTCAACTTGATTTTTAACTTGTCTTACGCTTTCAATTAAATTAACAAACATCATTTTTTCTTGTTTTGAGTATCAATAAATTTTTTGGCTGTATCTAATGACCGACATAGATGAACCTGTTCTCCATTGTGTATGATGATGTATTGCTTATCTCCAAAAGGAATAGCACACCACATTTCATCTTTAGAGCAATAGGATTGCGGTAGAGCAGGTTCAATCATTATTATGCCGAGTAATCATCAAAGTCAATATCTTCGTTAAATGATTTAAAGTCATCAGAATCAATACCTAGATATTTTAAAAACTCTAGATTGTCTGTTTGTTTTAGTTCTTCTTTAATTTCTTCAACTGTGAAGTAATGCATTTCAATAACTCCCGTATCTTGAGATCATTTCATCCATTCGGTCTGATGACCTTTCATCATCTTCATCGTAATTCTCTTCGGGAGAGAACTCTTCATATATTGTTGCTGAATCTTTTTCTAGATAAACCGAATTAGTCATAGTAGTTAAGAAAGAAGCTACGAAAATATATAGGCAATAAATGATATATTTTGTATCACTTACTCATATATTGTATTGAAGACCTGATGAGAAGTCAAGGTTTTCAAAGGGAAGGTTATCAGGCATATAAAAAGGGGGGAACGGAATTACCAGTTCCACTCCCCCTTATTATATAACCAACTTCTATACCACCACTAGAAGAGGGTCTCATTTCCTCAAAGATACGAAGGAACCTGACGACTTGAATACCATAACAGGTATCTACTGGTTCGTCAAGTTCTTAAATAGTTGACTTATTTATAAATCTTGCTATAATCCTTCTGTTGTTTGAAGGGTTTACTTTAGGCCTTTAATTTCTTAAAGAGTTTTAAAGTTCTTAAAGAGATCAAAACTTAAAGTGTGTCCTGAAAGGACAACCCTGAAAGGGTTCAGTCAGTTAATGCTTCAAGTGCTTCAAGTGCTCCTTGAACTTTAAGAAACTCTTCTTTCTTTACGTTAAATTGAGCTTCAATATTCATCAGCTCTTCTTTAAGAGCTTTTGCTCTCTCTGTGAGCTTTTCAGTCATTTCAGTTTTTTCCATAATTGTAAAATAATAGATTTACTTGGTTATTTATATAACTCTTATAATGAAAGCAAGAGCATAATATGGGGGTAAGTTTTTATTAATACCAGATTCACCTATAGTATCAGTAGATTCACTGGTCGTTTCTAGTATTGGGGGGTCATTTGCATTCCCAATAGTTCCAACAAAAGTAATGTTTTTTTCAGGATCTGTTGTATCAACATTTATTGAGTTTGTAGTAGAATAAACATTAATTGGGTGATTGTGACTAACTACCACTGCGTCTTTAGTACCACCTGTAACCGTAATTGCTCCAGATTCCACTGTAGTTCCATAACCACCATAACCATTTGCAGCAAAACCTGCAATAATGAATCTATCTGATAAATCTGGAACATATACATTATTAGTAGGGTGAAAGTAATCACCATTACATAAAGCCCAACCAGTTGGAACGGAACTACCGTACCCAGTCCACATAATAACTCCCCCAAGCGGAGTTATTCCAGGTGCAGAGATTATACCGTTACTAATTGTTAAATTTCCATTAATTGTTGCTGTATCTGAAGTAATAGTAATTTTAGTTGTACTAGAGATAAAATCAGAATTATTTAATGCGACACCACTAGCAGAATATCCAAGTTTCCAAGAATTATCACTTGCGTCAACACCACCAAACCAATAACGATTTGTTCCACTTCTCCACGAAATTACTGCATCTGCATTAGTTCCAGTGTTTAGGTTTCCAATAGCAAGATGTGCTCCACCTGTTCCTGTAGTATTAGTATTTCTTAATACTGAAATAATACCATCACTAGTTAAAGATAATGTTGAAATTCCAGCACTTGTTAAGTTAATAGAACCTCCAACATCTTCAGATTTAATCTCAAGAGGTTGATTACCACGATGTAAAATTTGAGATTTAGTACTTCCAATACCAGAATTACGAGTAATTCTCAAACCGTATTGAGGGAATGTGCTATCATCATTATGAAGATTAATCGTAGAGAATCCAACAGTTGAACTTAATCCAACATCAATAGTTCTCCCATCAGTATTTAAACGAATGGAACTCGCAACTCCAACATTTAAATTATCAGATACCGATATATTTCCATTTTTTCCATATATATTACCTTCAAATGTAGAAATTCCTGTGACTTTAAGAGAACCTAAAGTTATAGAATCTATTGAAGTACCATTAAATTGGATACCGTTAATAGTCAGACTATTATCAACAGTAAGATCTGTAACTTTAAGCTTACTTGAAGCTCCTAAATTAATATCCCAGGTATTTTCAGATTGACTAATTATTCCCCATCTTCTCCAACCAGAAGAAAGATAAATTTCTCCAATATAATTTGATCCAACTCCAACATAAGATATTGCACCTTGATTTATAATTCCTGATTTATCATCAACTGTAAATTTTTTGTTATTTAAAACTAGAGAACCTACAGATAAATCTCCATTTATGTTTAGTCCATTTTGGAATCTAACTGGTCCATAGAAAATAGAACTTTCGTTATTATCATCACCACCTTCAACAGTTAATCTTTGACGAACTAGCACTGTATCAAAAATCCCAGCTAATTTAGTTGGATCATCAGTTCCATCAACATCATCTCCAGTGAAAGTAAGAATAGGAGCTTCTACAGTTGTTTCTTGTCCTGAAGCTGAATTCAACTTCTTACTTCCAGAGTAAAATTCCCCCAAATCATTCATTCCACTGTAAACTACAGTACCACCAGAAATCTCACGAGATTGTGAAACTAATACATCATCATCTGAAAGTTTACGAGTTTGTTTTTGTGGAACTGCTGTTGAATAGTTACCTGGACCATAACCAAGATATTCAAAGGTATGTCCCGAGGCTCTCAAGTAAGATGGACGACGAAGTTCCATTGGAAGCACTTTAATCTTTTGAACCACAGTTCCCGAAGGTGCTGTAGCTTTAAGAGTTCCAAACATCGCTCTTTCAACAGCAAAAATGTTAGTACTATTAAGATTTGTTAGGCGAAGGATTTCAGTACCTACTTGAATATAATCTCCACGATTAAATCCAGAACCATTAGAAAGTTCAATGATAGTATCAGTGATACTAGTTAAAGTTGTAGAAATACCAGCATAAATGCAGTTAGTGCGATATCCTAGATTTTCACCAGTTTTTCCAGTAGTTAGCGCATTAGGAGCTAAAGTTCTTCTAAAGAGAGTTCCTTTAGTTGAACTTGGATTTGTTGTAGCAATTCCAACATTGAATGTGAAAGTAGTTAGTCCTACAACTTCATCTACAATAAAGTTTGAATCATAAATTGTACTTCCACTACCAATCACAGTGAAGTTATTTCCTTTAAGTAAACCGTGAGAAGCTGAAGTCGTAACTGTAACAATCCCAGCAGATACATCTGTAAATCTAAATGATGTGATTCCCACTCCTTTAGATGAAATAAATCCAAATGGAGTTCTTAAGTTTGTATTTTGAGTATATGTAGAAATTCCAGTAGGATGTTGAATAACTACTGTTTTATTATTAGGAATGGAGATAATCTTAAAGACTCCATTCAATTCTTTTTGTAAGAATCCTGAAAGTTCTAGACCGTCATTAACATTAGAATTAATCGCAGTAACCGTCGCAATTCCACCGAGAGTACCAACTCCAATAGTTTGACCTACAGTAAATGCAGAACCAAAGTCTATAAACTCAATAGAGTTTGAAGTAATTGCTCCAGCAGAAGTTGAATAATTACAAGTAGCATCAGTATCATTACCTCCAATGGTAATCTTAGCTCCATAATATGAACCAGTCTGACCTGAACCACCTGAAGTAAGATTGATGGTCTTAATTGAATTAAGTTTATGCTCTATATCAGTATTAATAGTAAGTGTGGTACTTCCAATTCCACTTAATGTAATACCAGTAATACCAAATCCAATACTATTATTTTGAATAAAGTACCCCAAAGATTCTTTGGTTATAGATTTCTTTTTATCATTTGTAATCACTTTACCAATGGTAACATAATCAGCAAATGTAGAAGATGCTTCTGGATCAGATACATAATTATCTCTATCAGTTTGTGGATAAAGATTTCTTACGTCTTGATTAAATTTCTTATCTGATAATCCATACCCTACAGTATCTGGAAGTCCTGTATTGGAAGTGATAATTGTAAGATGATAAACACCGTCTTGCCCGTTAGTGCCTGGTATATGCTTCTTGATGGTGTCTACACGGTAGATGCTGAAGTTGTTATTGTACTGCTCCCTAGACACCAAAGGAAGCGATGCTAGAGTGCTCTGGTTGCGAGTATTTACGTTATTAGTGAATGCACCAGGATTTGTAGAAACTCCACTTATTCTATATGTGAATGTATGAGAATCTGGAGTAGTAAGAACTTCATATGAACCATTAAAGCTTGACGTAATACCTAATGCAGTACTATTATAAGTACTCTTCACATTTTGAACTTTAACAATATCGCCTACTAATAAATGGTGAGCTACTTCAGTTTTTGTGCTTACAATTTGACTATTGCTAGTAATAGCTCCAGCACTCATTGAGCTAATAACTCTTTCGTTTCTTCTATCTGAAACTTTCAACTCAGAAGTACTAATACTTGCTGTTGTAACTCCTACAGTTTTTGTTTCTTGAAGAACAAAGCCAACATTAGGTTCTCTAACATCTGTATAATTTTTTGGAATTACATAACGTAATTTATATAATCTATCATCAATAGATCTGGTTTCGGTTTGACGACTAAAGCTAGTAGTGGATGTATCTGCTCCTATTCCAGCAATTCCTAAAGAAACAATTTGAGTATAAATCTTATTTGTAGCATCAGTGCTTGAGTTTAGATACCAATTATTAACATTAGTATCATATTGAATTGGATGTCCTACATCTCCTGGCTTTTTATCGGATACTGCACTCACAATAGTTAATATTCCACCATTGTTAGAGATGCCTGAAATATTAACTCCCGCAAGAGCATCATTGTAATTATATGCTAGTTTAATTTCAGTGCTGCTGTTACGAATAGCATAATAAACTGTATCCGTAGCAAGTCCATCAGGAACTTGTCCTGTATCACTAAAGATACGAACTGTTTCGCCATCACTCAATTGATGACTTGTAGTGAATGTAATTATATCAGAACTAATCGTATTTTCAGTTCCACTTCTTGCTACTTTATATTCTTTACGAGCTGATGTTCCTGAACCACTATAAACTCCCATTAAAATAGGAGATGTATATTCAATGCTAGGTACTCCTATAGATAATTTTAGAACGTCTCCGTCTTTTGCTCCAATTCTATAACCATCAATTTTATGTGGAGGTGGAGTATTAATATTAGTGTAATTTGAAATATATAATTTTTTAGTCGCAGAGTTACTTACACTTGTAGTTAGCCCAACATCTATAGATAACCAATTGATATCTATTTCATTATATATTGATTCTTTTGGTGGAATGATATGAGTGATATATCCAACATCATCACGATTGAATGATGTATTTCTAAATCCATAACTTTCAAGTGCTAGCGCACCAAAGTTGGAGTTAGAGTTAGTGATACTCATATCACCACCAGTTTCAGTTACAAAATGCTTTGCAAATCCAATAGCAAAAATAGATACGCACTGAATAAAACCATTATTAGAAACTCTAATATGGAAGTTTTCATAATCTGGACGATAAATTGAATATGAATTTGTATGTAATGGTCGCTCAATACTATCTTGAGATAATTGAGAACTTGTTAGATATCCGTTAGTAGTATTTGAATATAATAAGAAAGCATTATCATCTTTCTGTAGAGAAATTCCAGTGAATTGTGCTACAACTACAGATTTAAAACCATCTGCTTTATTTCCATCCGCCCATAATCCACACATTCCATATACAGAACGAAGCGAACAGTTAAAGATATATGGAGATGAAGATGATGTAGTATCACTTTCTACTTTTATAACTGCATTAGTTAAATTTGAAGTTGATGGTAATTTTGTTGCTGGTATTGATGATGAAGTATAAGTGAATGTATTAGGTCCAACTACAGACTTCACTACAAAAGACCCATTATAAGATTCTGGACTTACTGTAACTCCAGAAATTAAAATAGGTGTATTATTATTTAAGTTATGAGCCTTATCTAAACCAGTAAGTAAATCTTTAGTGGTGACTGTAATTTCATTAAGAAGTCCAGAACCAGTTCCAGTGCCCGAACGAATACTAGAAATACCAAGGAGATTTTCTTCTAAAACTCCAACAATACGATATTCATCAATAACTGGTTCAAAATCTTTATCACCTGGATAATCTGGAATATCTCTTCCAGATGTAGTACCATATGCATTCGCAATCTTATAGTAATACATCTGCAAGTCAGTAAGGTCAGTCTGCTCGTAACCTAACTTAACTTTATTTACACCATCTGCATAAGTGAAAGCAGTTAATTTGTGGTGAGAATATCTTGGATTTACTTGAGTATTAGTGTAGTCATTATATACAGCAACCGCAGGATCTGCATCAAAGAATGTGAAAGATGTGAAATAACAGTTACCTGTAATTTTAAAAATACTTGATCTATCAACTGTAGAATCCGCAGGATTTGGAACATAAAGAGGTCTAATTTTTGTCTTACGAAGATCTAGACCTACAATTGAAGTTCCTCTTGGTAGAATTACTCCACCTTCAGTTGAGTTAAATTTATATAAATCATTATTAATATCAAATATATTAAAATTTGAATTCTCATCAAAGGGAACTAAAGTTTCAACCTCCCAAGTAGTGTTTCCAGTTCTTCTTCTATATACTGGAGTAGTTGAGTTGTATCCAATTGATAAACCTGGACGATTATCTATGTAATGAATACCAGAAGATACTAATATGGTAGTTCTATCATTAAGGTCATTATTAATTCCAGTTTGATATGAAAATCTAGAAGCCTCAATTAAAGCTCTTTGAATTGTTTTAAATGGTCTTGTTGCACCGTCTCCACGATTATCAAAACTATCAGTTGCATCAAAATTTCCAGGATCAACATATATAATTGAACCTTTTGGATTTCTTAAAAAGTTTTCTAATCTGGAAAGAGCCATTAGTATAAGAACTACTATTATATACAGTATTTAGTAGTTCTTATAATATAAAATAATTAAACTGTAATATCTGACTTAATTTCTCCGCGAAGCTCTGCAAGTTTAGCTGTAGCCAAGGATTCTACACAGGTCCAGTAAATTTCACCACTAATCGGAAAGAATTCGTCAGTGAAATGCTCTGCAAGATCTTCCTGCATTTCAATCAGTTCTTTGTTGGTTTCGTAAGTAATATACATAAAGTGAAGGGCTAGCCACTTGAGGTTCCTACCCACTGTACCAGTTTTTGAACCGTCCGTCAAGTGGGGAGGGTCTTGGAGAATTACTATGAAATAATATCAATAAATCTCAGAGGTAGATTACAACTTTTTGAGAGTTCAACCATTTGTACTTTAAGTTCTTCTGGCGGATTTCCAGTTGGAGGACAATATAGTTTAATTGGTTCTTGCATTTTTTTATAATTATGTTTTATATTTATATTTATACTACAACTGTACTTACGACTCCTAAATTACTCACGAGTAATCTATATGTAGTTCCATCGGGTGATGTTAAAATAACACCTTGAGATGAATTAACACCTACTCTCACATCACCAACAACGTGAAGTTTTGATGTTGGATTTGTGGTTCCAATACCAACCAAACCAATAGAAGTAGTGGTAATAATAGTTCCACCAGTACCAACATTTAATATTGAGGTTGCAGTAGTACCAGAAACTTTAACGTCATCCTGTACAGTAAGTTTTGAAGTAGGAGTTGAGGTTCCAATACCAAGATTACCATCCTTGGTAAGAATCATCTTGGTAGTAAGTAGAGTAGAAATTCCTACTCCTTCAAAAGTACCACTAAGTCCATCATCACCAGAAGTAGTATCAAATACAATACCTCCAGTTGCTGCTAAACGAATTCTATCTGGACCATTGGGAACTATACCATTATCATTACCTTTAAATATTAAAAGTTCTGATATTTCTGTTCCAGGTACATAAGTTCTTTCTCCAATAAATGCATGAGTATAAGGTATTTGTATGCCTCCCCCCGCTCCATCACCATAAACACCTCTAAAAGCAATATAGTTTGATGTATTAGAATTACCAACTCTTATATTACCATCAACTTGGAGTGCTTCTCCAGCATTAGTGGTTCCAATACCTAATACTACTAGGTTCTTAGTGATATTAGTATCACTAGCAAGTGTTAGACTACCTGTAGTTGTATCAATTGTATTATCATTCGTAATACCAATCTGAATATTATCAATATAGGCACCACCATTAGCACGAATAGTATTAGTAAAGGTACTAAAACCAGCAACACTTAGATCTTTAGTTGTGGTAAAATCAGTTACACCTAATTTTGCTATGGTTGCTATACCAGTAACTTTTAAATTATCAATCTCAGTTTGTCCAGTAAATTTAGAATATCCACGAACATCAAGAAGATATTCAGGATTTGTGGTTCCAATACCAAGATTACCCGAAATATAAGCATTACCAGATACTTGAAGTCGTTGTGAGGTTATTCCTGTTGAAGTTCTAGTACCTATTAGAACTGGTCCATCAGTAAAGGTTGAAATTCCAGATACATCTAATGTTTCTAATTTTAGATTAGTTGCAGAGGTCACTCCTAAAGTAGTTGATCCAGTTACCTTAAGAGTATTAACTTGTAGATTATCTAGTGAAGTTGGACCTAAAACTACAAAAGTATTAGCCGTAACTATACCAGTAAAGTATGCATTTGTTCCAGTTAAAAACCCTAGTGTTGTAATTTCAGAAACATTAAGATTTTGAAGTGTTAGATCCGAAATAGAAGTAATGCCTAGGGTTGTAATTCCAGAAACCCTAAGATTTTCTGCAGTTAAATTAGTAGTAGAGGTAACACCTAAAGTTGAGACTCCAAGTACTTCTAACTCATCTGTAAGAACCTTTGTTATAGTACTTCCAATAGTAATTTTTTTATTAGCGTCGTTAACACTTACAAAAGAACCAAATTGTGATAACTCTCTATTGTTCGCCATTACTTAACTACCTGTTATACCTTATAGGTTTATTTATTCTTGAATATTTATGAGTTTGGGAATGGTGCAGTAGGTGGGGTAAAGTTGGCGGTATAACGGGCAATTGTGCTGATCCGCACTTCATCAATGTACCCCTTAAAGAAGTTGTAATATCCCTGGTAGCCTGCTCCCAACGTGTCAAGTGTAACTCCAGATGTAAAAGTAGTAGTTGACTGAATGGCTACGCCGTTGATGTAGTCGGTTGTGGTTGTACCATTTCGGACCTGTGCAAGATGGAACCATGTGTTGGCTGTTACGCCCGCTAGCACGCCATCATTTGAGAATACGACACCATTAACATAGGAGAAGAGAACATTGGTCCCACCGGAATAGAAGAACCTCAAGACCTGAACGTTGCCATATGTTGAACCACCAAAAAGGGCACGATCACCGAGGTCATCAAGTCTCAGCCACGCTTCCAAAGTGTAGTTGCTGGTTAAGGCAATTCCTCCTGGCCAGGCTAGTGTGGCGTCAGAACCATTTAGGTATAATGATGATCCTCCAAATTTTGACTGAGTTGTACTGATCTGTGGAGTACCATACTTTATTATGGTTTTAGGGCTACCACTGCTATCAGTAAAAGTAGTAGATCCATCACTACCGTCAAAGTGCATAAGCAAGGTAACACTTGAGAAATTGGGATCAGATGAACTATATGATTCATTACTAATCTTATTATTATAAATTAAAACTGATCTTGCAGCTCCACTAGATATAGGACTCATCAGATTACGCCTTTAAAGTTTGTTGCAGCTATTCCAACAATTGTAAAACTAGTATTAGCAATGCTTACATTTCCATTATATGAAACAATAAATGTAAGAATATCTAAAGCTCCTGGAGTATTTGTAAGAGTAATTGTAGTTCCTCCTCCTACTTTAATGTGAGTACTATAACCAACTCCACCTTCAGTTACAATAGTTGCTAATTGAGTTCCGATACCAGTTGCAGCAGTGGTATTATATCCAACTGCACCTTGAGTTACCAATACTGTAAATGTTTGAGTACTTGCTCTATTGGTTGAAATACCAGTAAATGAAACAATACCAATATTTGCAGAAGTTGTATGTGTAAATATAGTTCCTTGCGTAGCATCAAGTGAAAGAATATTACTTGTAAAAGTTGAAGTATTTTGAGATTCAATAAATCCTTTAACTCTTGTAGTTCCTCCCAAATCTAAAGAATATAATGGATTTGTGGTTCCAATACCAACTGAAGATAAAGTGTGAATTCCAACTTCGTTTAAACTCCAATATGATTGTCCTCCACCTCCAGAAGATGTAACAGTCGCAATTCCAGAATCAAGACTTACTGATAAATTAGTTCCAAAATTAATAGTTGTTGCTGCACCTACAGGAACTCCATTACTTTCTAATGCTATCTCAACTCCAGATGCAATTACTCCAAGTAAATTACTACCATCTCCGTAAAATGCAGTGGCCGTTACATCACCACCAACCGTTAATTTAGATGTTGGATTTGTGGTTCCAATACCAATATTAAAGTTCTCATCTCCGACTAACCAATATTCTGAAGTTCCCGTAGTGTTTATACCAACTGCAAATTGATTGTCTTTAGTTGTATCTGGGGAGTCAAAATATTTATTATTAAAGAAAGTATTTCCTTTTTTTCCTTGACCTAAAATAATTCTATAAGAGGCCGTAGTAGACCCTCCAGTAAATCCTCCAATATAATTATTATTAGAACCTGTATCATTATAATGACCTGAATATGCACCAAGAAAATTGTTATAATTTCCTGTAGAATTATAAACGCCAGAACGAACTCCAAAAAAATGATTATTGCATCCCGCATTATTAGCGCCACTTTCGCATCCAAATGCAACCGTACAATTTCCAGAAAATCCCCCGGACAAATACCCCATATAGATATTTTCGGAACCAGTAGTATTACTGCAACCTGCACGATCACCAATAAAGATATTTTGGCTTCCAGTTGTATTAGAACCTCCAGCTTGATATCCAAAGAAATTATTAGTACTTCCTGTTGTATTCCATCTTCCAGACTCTTCTCCTGAGAAATTATTATGCTCACCAGTACTATTAGAACTTCCGGCATAATGACCAAAGAAATTATTATTCTCACCACCACCAGCACAAAGACCAAAGGAATTAGTACAGTTACCACCTCCATCACCAGCATGATAACCAAAGAAATTATTATATCTTCCTGAAGTATTATTAAACCCAGCACCAATACCAAAGAAGTTATTATTATAAGAGGTGCAACAATCTGAGTTAGTTCCTACAAAGATATTTCCATTTGGATAGACAATACCTGGTTTATATTGAACTCCATTCCATACTAAAGCTTGGTAATTAATTGGAGTATCATCACTTACATCATCTAAATTTTTAATAGAATAAGGAAGTGCTCCAATTATTATTGTACCTGTAATTGGAGTTGTAAATTCAGCAGTTGGAACAGTAAGGGAATTTCCAGTGTATAGCGCAGTACCTTTTATGAAATTAATTCCATCTAAATAACCCTCAAAATATTCATCCGCTCTTGTACCATTTACACCAACTGCAGCATAGCCAGAATATGAATATAAACCAACTCCACTTTGTTGATTATCTAATATCCCATCAACATAAGATCTTAAAATATCTCCTTGTCTTGTTACTGCGATATGATGCCAATTGTTTTCTGTAATTAAAATAGCCCCAGTAAAATTGCCCCACTCATACCAGTTTAAATAACCATTATAAATTTGTAACCCTTCATAATTTCCATCATCCCACATCATTATGGACTGATATCCATTAGTATTTGTTTGATAAGACCAGAATTCTAGAGTAAAATCTTCATATGCTGCAAAAGTAACTCCAGTTGAAACTTGAACGTCAATATAAGAAGTTCCATCAAAATAAATTGAAGTAGAACCAAATTCAGATTGAACGTCTGAAAATGAAACTCCAGAACCAACTGCACTTAAAGCAGCTCCAACAATACTAGAATCTACAAAGGTATTATCTCCAGAAATTCCATCTCCAAGAATTAATAGAGTAGAATCAATATTAACTGAAGTTGAAACTCCAGGAATACCTCCAATTATAGGACCATCAATCCATATACCTTCATTATAAATTAAAGCTGACCCTGTTTGAGCGGAAGATACATTTACATCAGACAGTCCAGCTAGAGTTGATGAGCCTCCACCGCCACCTATTCCACCACCACCAGATCCTGCGCTTACTAATCCATAAGCAAATATATCTACATTTTCTCCACCAAAACAGGGAGCATTTAGTACAATTGTACTTCCATTGGTTGCAACATATTCAGATCCAGTAAGTCGCACTCCATTCACATAAACATCTAAAAATCCAACATTATATGATGTGGTAAATCCAGTTTGACCTACTGTAGCAACAGTTGAAAGACCAGTTCTTAATACAGGGAAAGTAGACCAAGTTACTCCAGTTCCAGTTGCAGATAAATATTGACCTAATACTCCAGTTGTTCCACCAACACTTAATTTTCCATCTAGCCTTGCATCACCTAATATGTCTAATTTATATTGTGGAATTGTGCTTCCAATCCCGACATTATCCGAAACATAATATAATTGACTTGCTCCATATGCATATCCAGTTGATGTATTATATAATACCTGTCCTACTTCTCCTCTATTTAAAATATCTGTAACTGTAAATCTTATTGTTGCTATTCCAACTCCTTCAAATGGACCATCAACTGAAGTAGTATCTACGGTAACACCAGTTCCTACAAAATCAAGTCCATTAATTCTTTGAAATCTATTATCTCCATTCGGTAGAAAACCATTTTGATATACAGATATAACTCCAACAGTAGTCCCAAATCCTACAAGAGGAGTCCAATATCTTTCTCCTTCTTTTGTAGAAACTGATACAGGTTGAAATACCTGACCTACTGGAATTGGATTGACCCCAATTGAAGATGGTCCAACTGTAGGATCACCTAAATTAGGTTCAGCTTGATTTAAACCTAAAAATTCATACCTATCGGATGTAATTCCAGTTTGTGGAATTCTTTTTACTCTACCTGAACGAAGCTTTCCCATTTCTTTTTATTGTTTTGCTGTTTCCAGAACGCTGATGATTAAATCTATTTGGTTAGTACCATTAGATTTGAAATATAGCACATCATTAGTATCCATTGCTAATCTACCATCAGGAAATAGATTCAACGTATCATTTGAAGGAATTGATTCTTCATTTGCAAATTTAAATCCACCAGTATCAGATCTTGAATGAATACCAGTAATAGTATAAGTTGATAATGAAACACCAGTGGATACATTTGTCGCATTACATAATGTAATAATTGCGGAAACCCCAATAGGGCAAGTATAAACTCCAGATAAAGTTGGAGTTAATTTTCTTCTAATTGATTTAAATCTATTAAGAGGTACTGCAGCCATTTTTTAATTAACCTAATGCGACGATGAGTGGTGTAACTGTGCTTAAAACGCTTTGATTATATGCCCTACCTGAAATTGTTCCAGTAAGTTGATTAATTACAACTCCATCACCAATCTTGAAGTTTCCTGCTTGATTGGTGCTAGTGTAAATAACTTGACCTCCACCTTCTTTAACAACTTCATTATCACTAATAGTAACACCACCAAGAGCAGGTTTAGCAGTATTAATATTAGTTCCCGCCCCAACCCATTCAAAAGATATAGTTGTTGCGATTTGTAAGCTTATTCTTGAAAAATAAACGATAGAACCTGCACTTACTGTATTATTTAGTGTGGTTGTAAGAACTACTGTTGAAACTCCTTCAACTGGTTCTGTAGCACTTTCAATATTATAATATAAAGGATACATAACTGCTTCTGCTGTTGCACTATTATTACCAGCAAAACTAATAGATGGTGGAGTTTTTTGATATTGACTACCACTGCTTATAACATCTACAGAAACAACCCTTCCATTTTCCACATTAGCGGAGGCTTCTGCCTTAATTCCATAGATAGGATCTACTGGAAGATCTATAATAACTTCTGGAGGATTTGTATCACTGTATCCACTACCACCATTAGTTACTCTAATTTGGTCAACTCTATAATACAACTCATCAAAATAAATAGCTTGACCGTCATACGGACGATTTAATCCAACTCCAGAAATTACAACTCTATCATTTACAATATCTTCATAGTTGACTGTATTAGCAACTGTTCCAGTGTAACGATAAATTGACTTTGTTGTATTATCGCCTACACCTGAAGAGTATAAACCATAATTACCAAAGGATGAGTTGGAGTTTGTTAGGTCGCATTGACCTCCAGAACCAGTAAAGATTGCGATATCATCACAAATGGTGAAGATAGAAACTAGCTGGGCGTAACCTCCATTTGTAATTGAAACTCCAATACCACCTTGATTATATTGAGTATAGGAGTCCACCGACATTGTTCCAGTTACACCAATATCATCAGCTTCGCCAGGTTCAGCAGCAAATCCATCAACTTTCATTCCAATACTTTTGGGAATGAAATTAGTACAGTTTCTTATATAAGGACCTTGAGTAATTGGGCCAACACCTTTTGAATATGTTGGGAATATTATACCACCACTCACATAATTATGTGGAATTGTTGATGTTCCTACTTGAATTGTAAAAGTATTACCAAAAGATTGAACCCCCGCAACTCTAAATTCATATCCTTCACTTCCAGTTGGATAAATTGTAGTTGTTCCTGCCCCACTAGCACAGGAGAATTCTAAATCTCTAACTCTGACTACATCTCCAACTTTTACATATGCTCCAGGGGCTGTAATGGTGGTAATACCAGTGATATTATTATAAGTTGCAGTTGTAACCCCAACAGATCTATCTATAATAAAACCACCACCGACATAGGTATGGGGAAGTGTAGAAATTCCAACAAATACATTAAAGCTTGAATCTGGATTTATTTTATCCACATAGAATTCATATCCATATTGACCTGATGGGAATTTTTGAGTACTTATTCCAGAACCACTAGACGCACACTCAAATGATAAATCTCTTAATTCAATACGATCTCCTAATTTTATATTTAATCCAGGAGCTTTCAATTTAACAAATCCCTGAAGTAATAAATTGTCTGAATCTGTTTTATCATAATAAATCGCACTTGTTATTCCAATAACTGTAGTAAAACCAATTCCAGAATTTCCAGGATATCTTGGAGTAATTCCAGAAGTAGAACCTAAACCGATTATTGTAGTTACAATTCCAACACAACTATGAATTGCAGATATTACATCGTTACAAGAATTAATGGAATTATTATATCCAGTTTCAGAATCTACTTGAATTGATAAATCTTTAACTTGAGTAACAGTAGACTGGAAGTTTTGATATTTCTGAACTGTTCCACCAGAGACATAAGTATGTGGTAGTGTAGATTGACCTACTACAACTTCAAATTCATTTGCTCCATTTACTGACTTAACTGGGAAAATATAACCAAGATTTCCAGTAGGATAGATAAGTGTTCCAGGACCAGAGGGGCAAGTGAATCCTAAACCTACAACTTTTACTGGGTCATTTAAGTTTAGTCCGTGATTTGTCGCAGTAATAGTTACAATTCCTGTTACATTATCATATTCGGCATTAGTGACCGTAGTTCCAAGTCCTACTGGATAACCACCCCAAGTACAATTATTTACAACTGACCTTGCTATATTAAATGAATAATCTAATGTAGCAATTGTTTGATTTACTTCATCAATATTATTTAAAATAGTAGGAATTAAATTCCAATCATTATCATAATATGAAGATCCTGCAGCATAACTACGAGAATTTCCACCACGAGTAATATCGTGAATAATAGATTTCCATACACGTTTTACATCAAGTTTTGTTTCAGCCTCATCTCTAAAATTAGTACTAAATCCACTAAATCCACTGGTTAAAAATCCCACTGATTCATTTGCAATATAATCAAGATTCATACGAATCATTCGCGCTGCATCAAAATACCTATCAGTTGAAACTCCAAGTAAAGGTTGTAATGAAACAATGGCGGAACCATTAGTCATTTCAGGGCCAATGAAACTTGCATTAGTTATGTGGCAGCCATTATTCACATAGAATAAATCAAGTTCTGGATATTTTGGAGTAATTACGATGTTTCTTAATTCGGTTCCTTGAACTGATACTGTTTTAGAAAGAACAATTGGATTTTCTTCTTGATAAACACCTGGATATACTTTGATAGTATCACCATAAAGTGCAATAGATGCGGCAGACTTAATAGTTCTTTTTGGATAATTTTCAGCTAAACCTGTATTAGTATCTTCTCCAGTTTGAGAAACATAAATGGTTTTACCTATAGGTCTATATGCATCAATCGTTACAACACCCTTTCCAGGATTTTGAGTTGATTTAATATTAATTCCAATACTTGGAATAATTTGAGTTACAATTCCTACAAGATTAACACCATCTCCAAAATATTTCTCTGCTGTTACATCTCCACCAACATCTAATGTTGTAGTTGGAATATTTTTATTAATGCCTAATCTATTTGTAGATGGATTATATGATAATGAATTAGTTGAATCAATATAAATATCTTGAGGACCAGTCCCAGATACAAATGTAGGATAATAAATTAAATTATTATCTGTATCATTTAAAATTACTGTAACTGATGTTTGAGCGGTTCCAGTGATATTAATATCATAAGTTCCAGATAGACGAGCTGGGTTAATAGTACCATCTAGAATATTTTCTGCTCTCGCTAATTTATCCGCAGTTCCAGAAATATCAATATCATAAGTTCCAGATAGACGAGCTGGGTTAATAGTACCATCTAGAATATTTTCTGCAGCCGTTAAATTAATAGCGGTAGTTGCAGTTCCAATTAGATCACCATAAAATAGCTTAGATTGAATTGAATCTGCATTTACAATTCCACTTTGAGTTAAATCAAGATAATCACCGGCTGGTAATTCCTCAATTCTTCTTTTTTCTTTATTGGCAGTTAATGGTAATCTATTAGCCATTATTTATTAAAATTTCTTTTTCTTATTAATATTTATAAAGTTTATAAAGAGTTATAATCAAAACTTTCTAATGAATTAATATCTGATTGTATATTACTCATTTCACTTCTCAAATAAGAAGCTGATTGTAAATAAGACCAAGCTTTAAGTTCATTACCATCTTTATATTTACGAAGAGGTAAAGATGCAGAAATTAATCTTTGAATCTCTGGTAAATTTGTATCAATAATATTTTGTAAATTAGACTCTGCAGTTGTAATATTTGTTGTATATGAATTACAAGTAGCTCCATTAGTACTTAATCCTGTAGGAGAAATTGAGGTATATGCTGGAGCTGCATACTCCGCAAAGTTATAAATATGTCCTTCTGTCGCATAACCAACTAATATATCATAAGGCCAGGATGATATTCCTACATAATGAGTTGTAGTTCCAGCACCTATACTTGGTTCAGGATCATTTAAAATTTTTCTCCATTGAGACGGACCAGGAGATTCTCCATTATTTACGATTCCTATTTCATTTCCACTTCCAATTCTTTGTGTATCTATAATTCCAATTGTTACAGGATCTAATGGACTATCGGTATAACTAAAATTTTGAGTGATATCTTCAGTATTACGAATAACTGTAAATACTCCACCATCTATTGTAATATTTGATGGCTCACTTAAATTAATAGCTTGATATTCAGTATAAGTGCTGAATCCAAATGAACTATTAGTAACCGAACTGATTGAAACTTTACTAACTTTAATTGATGGGACTACTACATTTGTAGACATAATTTTAGTTACAGTTGTTCCAAATCCAACAACTTGAGTATCAGAATCAAATACGTCTATATTTGAAACATAATTTCCAATTGAAATATTTCCAGTTGAACCTACACCTGTATATGCTATTACACTAGAGCCTAATGATACATTTCCACTAATTGAAGTTGTAATACCAAGTAAACTTGTTACACCAAAGCCTACAACTTTTGGTAGACTACCAATATTAAATGCAATAGGTGTATTTAAATTATCTGTAATTTCATCTCCTATTTGAATACCTAAAGTAGACCCTGTACCTATTACTGCAAGATTTTGACTTCCAACTAAAATTGAACCTTCAAATTCTGAAATAATATTAAATCCATAATCACGATTTGATGGCTTTTGATAATATTTAATACCGTAATAATTTGTTATTACTTTTTGACTGGGATCTTTAATTACTTGATAATTAGAATATGTAACAGCAGTTCCAGTTAATGCATCATATGCAGTTGATATTCCTAAATCGCTCCAAATTAAATTACTTCTACACCCTATTGAAATTCTAGCTTGATACGCAGCATTTACCGCATTAATTGCATCATTGATTTCATTAACTAATACAAGTGCCTTTGAATCAATTTTTGTAATAAGTTCACTTGTTTTATCAATAGAAGCATCAGATAAGGATAATAAATCTAAAATAGAGTCAAGTTCTCTAACTTTAAGAGTATATTCATAATTAGAATTATTGATAATTTGATCTGTAGTACTATCAGTTTTTTTTGGTAATGGTGGAGCACTTGGAGCATTTTGTAATATATCTTTAATTGAAGATGTAGAAGCCTCTGAATTTTGACGCCTTTGTTCTATCTCTCTAAAGACCGAGGGATCTATTTGATTATTACTATTAATAATGTCTAAAATTGATTTATCTAATTTAACTTCCATTTTATATTGAATCTCCTTCATATTCTACAACTAATTTATCTATATCCTTTCTTTCTGCGTATATAACATAATCACAATCAATTGGACCACCTAGATTATTCGCAATGTGAATCACTTTACCCCAATCAATAGACTTCACATAAAGTTCTTGATAAATTCTACGAGCTGTAAAATGAACTGTAATACTTTCTGGATTTATTAGATTATCCCAAAATTTTGGAAGTTCAATAAAAGTTTTATCCTTTAATTTTCCTCTAAAATATACTCCATATTCTGGACCTTCAAGACAAGCGTGAACTAATCTATGTCCTGGTTTAGATGGATGTGGAATATTAAAATGCTTACCTGGCGCAGAAAGATTGATGGTAAATCTTCCAACTTCAGCAACAATAACTGGAGTTTTTATTCCCCCATTAGCAGTCAATAACTCATCAAATACTGTAGGTCCATTCGCAAGATTTAGAGCATTTTTTATATCAACTGCATTTTTAATTCCAACTCCATTAAAAATAGAAGTTCCATATAAAGTAGAAAGACCAGTAAAAGTACTTATAGCTGAAACATTAAAAGTTCCAAAAATATTAGCAATTCCAATAACTTCCAATGAATTTGGATTACCAAACAAAGTTGGTCCAATCATACACGCAGCTCTTGGTATTCCAGGTGAAGCATTTGCTCCAATATAACAAGGTCCATTTAAAACCGCAGTTCCAGGTAAAAGTTTATCAGTAATACTACCTAGACTCACATCAATCTGGCCTACTATAAGCCTATCGCCAACACAACTAATTGGAGTACTCATTTATTTTATCCACATATAGAATTGAAGAAATCTTTAAATCGTTTTATAGCTGATAATATTTTTCCAAAGAATGAAGCTTTAAGAAAATCTGTTCCAGCGGTAGTTTCATTAGTATATTCTCCGTGAGACATAAGACTTCCTCCTGCAGCAGAGAATGAACTTGCTGCAGTCATAGTTATATTACCATCACTTTGAACTTTCACATTAGGTGCCCCAATTTGAACGGTTTTAGAACTATTGATTGTAACTTCTCCTCCCAAACCATCAATACCTTCAATACGAATATTCATACCTCGCAATACAATATCACCTTGTTTTGCGTCTAATACAATATCTCCATTGGCCGCGTGAATTATTTTTGCTGGAATATCACTATTTGGTGGTAATTTAAGACCGACTACTTCAGACGAAGTATTATCAGTTATAAACAATGAATCTCCATTACTAAAATATTTAATTCCAGTATTACTTTCTGTAATCAAACTGAATAATATATCATCAGTTGAATCTATTCTCCACTTATGTTTTTGTAAAATAAAATTAAAATCTTCTAATTCTTTACTTAAAGTATTCATACACAATCCACTACATTAATTACACTAGTTCCAATTGCTATTTGAGTTCCATTAACTACTCCGTCAATATTAGATAGAGAAGTCTCAAGAGTTATAATAGGTAGAATTTCAGCTCCAATTCCAGTAGTGCTATTTATAGTTATATTTGGAGTGCTTGAAAAACCACATATTGGAGCTTTTAATGGCTTAATTGAAATAATTACACCATTTACTGGTGAAATTACAGGGTAATAAGTATTTACTCCATCAGTTATAGTATCTCCTGTTGTATAACCAATTCCTGGTTTTGTAACTATTAATTCTTTAATACATATTTTAATATTTCCATTTTCATTTTTATAATTACCTTGCTTATAATTTTTTCCAGGATTTTTAATAACAACTTTTTCAATTGAACCTTTATCATTAATCTTTGAAACAACTTTAGCGCCTTTACCGTATCCACTCTTATCTACAACTGTTAATATTGGATCATAACTATACCCAAATCCACTAGAAACAATATCAACAGCTATAAGTGTATTATCTTCAGCTACAATTGGAACAAGTTCTGCTCCAATTCCATCTCCATATATCTCTATAATTGGAGGAATAGGAGTAGCTCTAATTACTCCAAGCGGATTTCTAGATAACTCATATTGGGTTGCAGGGTTATTTACAGAATCATTACAAGCTTGATAATTTAAACCTTGTCCGTATAATGAAAGACCTACAATTGCGCCTTCTATTGAACCTAATCCATCAGAAACACCTTTAACTACATTAATATTTCCTACCATCTTTTCCCAATTATCTGAAGCTACATTACTTGGACCTATAGTAGAAACCCATTGACTTGGAGTTTTACACTTTAGTTCATCACAACCAATAAAACTATAAATTTTATTCGCTAAACTTGAAGCTTGATTTAAAACATTAAATACATTAGTTAATCCTCCAGTTAACCAACTAATTCCAGATATTATCGTATCTATACTACTTTCAATACTACCCATTACATTAGTTAATATTCCTGCTACGAATTGCTCAACAGCACATATTGGAGCATTGAATACACTATCAACCATTTTTTCCAAATATCCTTCAATGAAAGATATAATTTCTGGAAGTAGCTTTTCAAAAAGACAGAAAAGTTGATCTAGTATACTTTTTGTAGCTTGAGCTGTAATAGCTTGTTGAGGGCAAGGAACAACAATACCTATAAATTTTTTAAATAGTGAAATAATGCATTTTAATAATGCACCACGAATTGAATTTATAATTAAACGTATAATTCCTCCAATACTCCTTGCTGTAGATTTGATAGATTGTGTAATATCTACAACTTCATTTAATATTGGATCAATATAAGTATTTGCATATTTTTGAATTCCATTTGTAAATCCAATAAAGTCTTGAAGTATTTGAGTAATTTGTCCTATCATATTATCTCTACATCCACTTGGCTTTGAATAAGTGAATGTACCTTTTTTATCAAAGGCTAATTGTGCGAGATTTTCAGATGCAGTCCAAAGTTTATCCCCAAAATTAAGATTAATTGGAGCATAATTCACTCCAAGATTTAAATTTGGATCAAATGTATAATTACCATCGGTAAAACCAATTCCTGGATTTGCTGCTTCTATTGTTGGAGTTATTGGATTTGGTGGAACTCCAGGTTGAGTATTATTTATTTTTTCCCTTTTAGTAGATGGAACATCTCCTGGATGGCCTGTGAATGGTCTAAATGCAAAATCTTCATCATTTGGAAAATTTTGAACCATTCTATGTCGGTGTAATAATCCTACTACAACGGGCTGTTGAGCATCATTACCATCCAAGAAGAATCCGAAACAAACCTCACCTCCAGCTAAATTATTACTAACTCCATCTCCACCCTGACCGCTTCCGAATGCAGGGTCCATCATTATGTGAGCCCAAGGAAGGTCTTCATCACTCAATTCCTTGGCTCTAAATGAATGATAACCTATAATCCTTACTTTACAGCGTTCAGGCCAATTTTTATCTTTCTTGGTTGAATCTTGAAAGTTTGCGTGTAATGATTGTGTTTTCCAAGAAACTGCAGGAGCAACTTGACCTAACCACCAAATAAAGCCATCTTTACCTAAATAGTCACTTTTAAATAGAGTTTCATCAATCATTTTTTATAAATCAAAAATTTTACATTCCCTCGCATTTGGATTTAAGTCACAGAAAATAGCTAAAGAACTAGGCACTTCAGTTACTTCTGGATGTTTTTCTGAATAAGAAATTAATTCAGTTAAGTAAGATTCCAAATATCTTTTTCTTTGTTTATTTATAGAGTTGAGGTCAAGCTCATTTTTAATAACTTGAATTGTATTAGATAAGTTCATTTTTATTAAGTAAGATTTTCTGCGCCATAAAGTCCATAACTATCACGAATTAATCGTAAACTTGTAACAACCGTTCCTGGTTCCATATGATGACGAAGTTCTTTGATTAAATATAAACCACTTTGCTCGTCATCTACTCTCTTATTATTACTTCTTTCAATTCTTGGAAATTCTGCGTAAATTACATCACCTACTTTTAATTGAACGTTACAAGGAACCACCATATTTAGTGATTGGGTGAATAAAATATTATACCTTGATGTGGATTTCGCCATATCTGCGATGTCCCTTTGTTGACTATCATTAAATTTATTTCCAGTGTAATCATTATCCATTACACCAATATCTGATGTTCTAAAAAGAATACGAGAAATTGATGTTCCCAATTCTTCTGATACTGGAATTGTATCATTTGTTCCTAGTTTACTTGCATTTTTAATTTCGTCTTTTAAATTGTATTGATATGTTGAAAGCTTATTTGAATATAGATTATAAAAATAAGTAAGATTGGAATACATTCCAACTCTTAAACTCTTAATTAAGTCAGAATTCTTTTCAACTTGATAGTTTAATATTTTAAATTCATTTGCTACTGTATTGGTTTCAATAACTTGAGTATATGTATATCTTGGAATATCTTTTGCATCTGCAGTTCCAACATTGGTTCTACTAACTAATGATTCAATACTTTTAAAATTAAATCCTTCACTATTCTCATAAAAAAGAAATCCAGCAACTCCCTTCGCCATTCCTTTCTTATCTACTTCTGCCGTTTTACTTGAATTTTGAGATGGTAAAGATTTAGGACATAGCCAAGTTAAAACATTAAATGGCTTCTTCATATTTCCAATAAAGGAATACGTGTTTGAAACAGGATGTATATTTTCATCCTTAAACTTTTCAGTGACTAATACATCTTTTAAAATTGTTTTTACAATTTCATTAATCTTTCCATCATATCGCCTCATACATCTTGTTGTTTCATTTGTAATAGTTTCTCTTGAAACTAAATGAAGAGTAAATCTTTCACTTGTGCTGTCTGCAATAACATCACTTATTTTAAATACATAAAGAGCATTAGCTCCTTCAAAATTAAGATCTCCAAATGCAGTGCTAACACTTAATGATATTTTCTCTCCACCACGTATTGGAAGAAGATTAGTAAGTGATGTGCTATTCATTACCTGAATAATCATCGTAACGCAAGGCGATAAAATATCCTCATAATAATCTAAAAATAGTATTGAACTAGAACCAGCCAAATCAATGGTAGTTTTTCCATCTAATGATTGAATTGCAAAGGCATTTGCCTTTAATGAATGAGCGGCTATAGACATTATACTAGGGTAAGTTCTAGAAGTTTATTTAGAGTGTTTCTTTCAGCTTGATGAGTTGAAGCTGCAACTACAACAGTTCCACCACCACCTCCAGATGAAGATGGAATTACAATAGGTCTTGACGAACCTCCACCTGAAGCAATAATTGCAGATGACCTATCTAATATTACTGTGGATGATGTTTTTTGATTATATGAAAGTTGATGACTAACATCTCTAGTTTTAGCTGGAGGTGTATTTACTTGTGATTGAGGTTTAACTGTTGAAGTTCTCATTCTAGAACTTCTAGCCCAATTTGTATTTGGATCTTTATCATCATTAGCTATTATTGAGCGAATGTAATTAACATTAGACATACCTGCAGCCTTTGCTAATTGTTCTACTCTTTTGCCTAGCATATCAGTAAAAACTTGTTCTATTGTTCTACCATTAATACTAGAATTTGAGGTTCCAGCTGTTCCAGTTTCACCTGTAGTTACATCATTATGTCCTGCAAAAATATTAATAGGAGTGTTTGAATTTTTTGGAAGTGCTCCCAATAATTTTTGAGCTTGAGCCTCTACAAATGCCTGTCTAGTTTTAGGATTCATCATCAAGCTTGTATTTTTTTTATCAAAAGATACTGCCTCTAATAAATTTAATCCTCTTTTTGGTCCACCCAAGTCTCCACCTCTGAAATTTCTATCATAACTACCATATGATCCAGCTAATGATGAAGTGACGGCATTTGGTTTATCAATATAACTACCAATTAAACCAGTTCCACCTCCAGGTTGAGATGCGTGAAGCTCAATATTTACAGCTCCAGATGTTCCAGTTGAAGTAGCTTGACCTCCCGCCTTTGGTTTTACTTTTACATTTCCCCCTATTCTAAAAAATTTATCAGCATATGGAGAAGAATTTACTGAACCTGATCCTGGTGGAGCATATTCAAAATGTAAATGAGGTCCAGTTGTTTGTCCTGCTCCCCATTTTCCAGGTCCACCTCCTGAGGTTCCTATAATCATTCCAGGATTTATCTGTTGACCGGCTTTAACATTAATTTGACTTAAATGTAAATAACGAGTTTGAGAACCATCAGGATGATCAATGTAAACAGCACCGTTTCCTCCTCTATCTAATCCTGCAAATTTAACTGTTCCTGGTTGTATAATACTAATTTTTTCATATCTGACATCATAATCTACTCCCATATGATTTGTTGAACCCCCTGCAACTGGAGCAAGTCTTCTACCAAATCCACTAGTTATGAGTCTACTGCTAGGCAATTCTCCACCACTAGCTTCAATATCTAATAAATCACCATCTGCTTTATTATCATTTTCAACTTCTGGCAATTCTCCAAATTCCGTAGGCATATCTTTTGTATCAAATCCTGAAATTATAGCCCCAGCTACACCCCCAACAATACCTTTTACAAAACCTTCAAATTTGTTAGCAACATCATCAAATTTATCTAATATATTATTTTGATTTTCAACTTTACCAGGTTTAGACCTCTCTACAGCTTGACTTTGTTCTTTTAATTTAGCTTCTTGTTTTGCCTTTATAACTCTTTGCGATTCTACAGCCTCATAAGTTCTATCTGCACCATATCCTCCAAGAAAACTTCCAGCAGCACTTCCTATAATAAATCCAACACCTGGAATTGGAATAAGTGCCTGACCTATTGCTCCGCCCAATAATGAGCCAGCAAGAGCACCCGAAGTTCCTGCAGCAGATTTGCCTATACTTTCACCTTCTGCAAGTCCAGTTGAAAAGTCTAATCCAGCAAATAGCGCATTAGTAACTCCTAATGCTCTAATTCCACCTAATCTTAATTTTCCACTTTTTATTACTGGTTTTGTTTTAGGTTTTCCTGCCTGTGGGGCTGCTCCAACTTTCTTCCCTTCACCTGGAAAGAATCCACGAACAAGACCACCTACATCTAATGCACCACCCAGTAATCCACTCAGTAATCCTCCAGCGGAGCCAAAGGTATTAACTACATTAATATTTGCAAGTTTCTGTATCTTTTTATCGTCTGGAAGTGGAATTCTTTCTAGTTCTTGTCTTTTGTAATCTAGAAAATCTCCAAATTTTTTATACTCACTTTGTGCTCTCACTAATGAAGTTCCAGTCCTAGAGTTTACTGAAACAATCTTATTAGCAACAGATGCAAGTGGAGAAGATAGTGTAGTAATAGCCATATTATACGTTTATAATTCCAAGAGTATATGGTAAAGACCAATATGGATTATGTGTATCTGCAGTTCTTCCATACATTGAAACATCTGGGGCATCCATTGATGGTGAAGGGAGCGATGCTACTGCTCCTCCTCCATCTTGAGAACCTCCCCCAGGTATAACAGTTATGTCTGGAGGTAATGAAGCAACTTCTACTTTATTACTTTTATCTTGACCTGGAGGTGTGGAAATAATTTGTGATACTTTTTGAGCTTCTTGTTTTCTTGGAGCTGGTTGTATTTTAGAAGTTGCTGTTGGTGCTGGCTTTACAGTAGATTCTGGTTTTTGTGCTGTTTGTGGGGTTGCTGTTGGAGGTGTGACTCCAGATGTTTTAACTTTTTGAAGATTTTGTTGATATACATTAAAAGCTTGTGATGTAGTTCTATTGGTTTGACCGTAGTAAGTTCCAAGACTTGCCCACACCATCTGAAGAACATCAAAATCTTTTTTAGATAATGGTTTATTTAAATCAATTCCTCGTTCTTTTGCATAATACACTATTAATTTATTTTGAAATTCCTCATCAAATATTTGTTTTGATGGATCTAATCCCATTTTTCTAGTATATTCTTCTGGCTTCATAAATTGGCCTGCACCTACTGCTGCGGACCTCCCACCTGAATAATTACCCCGACCCTCTGCAAGAAATTTATGCTGTAATGCTACTACTTCTGATACTGTTTTTTTAGTTAAATCTCCACCATAAGTAGAACCTCCAAAAAATTTACTATATCCTTCTTTACCTGCAGTTCCTTCTAATTGTCTAATAGTTGCAATTGCAGCTTTTGATTCTGGGGTATCAGCTTTAATATCCGCTAGATTCATAGTTGATTCGGGAGTAGCACCTCCTCCAGGACTACCTCCACCTCCTCCACTACTAGCCCCTGCACCTCCTCCAGAGGTATCCTTCTTACCACCTAACAGGCTATTGATAGAATCTGAAAATCTCTCTATAATATCATTTAATCCTTTCATAAAATCATTAGATTTATCTTCACCATCAATACCTTTTTTCGCAGTTGAAGCTAATTTCTCTTCTTGACTTGCCTTTGCGGATTGCATACCCATCATTCCAAGTCCAAGTGTTCCAGCTCCAACTACACCAGCGCCAAGTAATTTACCTCCACCGCCTCTAATAAATTTACTAATTGATGCTCTTCCAGCCTGCTTTAATGGTCCACCTGGAATATTAACATCTAAATTTAAACTACCAGAAGACCCAGAAGCAGTTGGGAGATTAGATAATTGTCTAACTATTTTATTAATTGTTTGGCGAATCACCATAGCAGTATTAAAGCTTTCATCAAACATTTTACGAAGACTTTTAAGACTAGTTTCAATCTTCTTATTATTTTTACTATCTCCAAAGAATGTTACAAAATTAATTGCATTTTGATAAAGACCTAAAAATCCTTTTAAAATATTTGATGGTTTATTATCTTCTTTATTTTGAATTCTCTGTTGATAATCTTTTGTAAAATTTTGAATTACCGCAGTAAGATTACTTTGAGCTTGATTTTGAAGACCACCTATTACTGATTGTATTTGAGTTTTAAATGAATTTAAAGTATTGCTAATAGAATTGTCTACGTTATTAACTATACTTGTAGATATATTTGTAATTAATGGTGTAAGGTTTGGACTATTAGCCTCTACACTTACATTACCTCTTGAAAAATTAGAAATATTATTTGCAGCACCAGTTGATACTGAAGAACCTGATGATGCTCCTCCAGTCATAAAATTAGAAAAAGCTTCAGGAGTCGCAGCTTTAGTTCCATTCCCTGTAATTTTTTGTGGATTAATGAAACTTTTAAACATTTCTTGATACAATCGTCCAGAATTATTTAGATGAGTTTATTAATCCTATTTTTCTTGTTTTGCTTTTTCTTCTTCTATATGTTCTGATAACATATGAACGTAAATTTCTCTATCTACTGGAGTCCATTCTTCAACCATCGTCATAGGCCAATGTTGAAATTGTTGAAGTGAAAAAAGAAGGCGATAATAATTTTCCAAATCAAAATACGCCATTGCTAGATAAAAAAACTTGTTAGCCCCGTTAGAACAACTGTATTTTCTACTTTAGTTTTTGGATTCGTAACTACTACAGTATGAGATAATACCGGCATTGTATCAAAGAAATTCTCAATCTTTTTGAATTGTTGATTAGTTAAGCTATCAAGATAGTCAAATAATTCCTTTTCAGTACAATCACTTGCTGCGAAACTTTCCTCACTATTAAAAACTACATCCATACAAGAAGCAATAATTTTAAATGATTTATTAATATTATCAGCTGTAGATTCTTTTTCTTCTGATTTCTCAAATACAAAACTAGATTCTACAAACTGTTTTAGTGATGGATACTTCATACGAAGAATTAGATTATCTTGTAATACTATGTCTTTTGTATGTTCTGGGTCTTTTTGAACTTTAATTTCATCAATAAACACAGTTACAGGAACTTTAGTTTCTCCATCATCTCCACAAGTGATAATTAGGTCTAAATTTTCTCCAGCAGACTTTGCTCGCACATTGAGGAAAATATATTCAATATCAAAGGATGGAAGTTCTTCTACTTTAATTCCTTTTGTTATAATGCATCCTTTGAGAATTTGCTTAATAGCATTTATAATTTGAGTCTCATTTTTAGATTCTACAGCTTCTAATAATATTTTTTCTTCTTTTACAATAAAAGGTCTATATTTAATTGTTTTTTCTGTTGAAGGTAAAATCAATTCATATTGACTAGTAATAATTTTAGGTAAAGGCATTTTTAATTTAGTTCAGTAGCATTATTTAGGTGTAGTCCCCTTATTATTTTCTACAACATAACGAGAGTATAAAAATCTAACTGTAGTTTTTGTAATCACACTACCTTCATAAGTTACGGGAATAGAATTAAGTTGATCTGGATATGCATCAATCATACGATAAGTGATTGTAGGAACCTTCCTTAATTTATTAGTGTTGTTTACACGAAAATCTCTTTCAAATTTACTTACTGATATAATCCTTTTATAGCTATCAGGATATTGCATACGAAAGAAATCTGGACGATTTTTGTACTCACCTAAACCTTCCTCTCTTGTTGTAGCTTTCCCTCCATAACTATAAAGTGGATTAATAAAGTTTATCCATTCTTCAAATAATCTAATAATTTTATATTCACTATCTACATAGAAGGTCATTTCAAAGGGTGGGTATATTCTTGTTGTAGGAAAATTTTCAATAATTCCTTGACGACTTCCTGCTTCTTGAGATGAATTTAAAGATGACCCAGGTAAAGATGCGTCAGCACAGAAGAAGTCATATGATGTAATATCAGGTAGTGTTTTTAATACTCCAGCTTGATCTAAATGTGCGGTAAGTGGATCATTTAAATCATTTGCTCGTTTAGTTAAATGTAGAGACACTTTAAATTGACTAGTAACGGAAAGTGCTCCCAGTAAATCAATCACACCAGGAAGTAATATGGACCTCCCATCGGAGCTAAGTCTTCCATCCGACTGCTTAATATAAAGTGATCCAATATCAGGTTGACCTGTGCCTGGACCTCTACCTAATTCTCCCGCCATTCCTAAATACTAAAAATCCTTATGTATTTAGGAATGGCTAGAGAAGTTCATTACAGTCAAGGTAAATTCAAACCTAAAAATCCTAGTAAGTATGATGGAGACCCCTGTGAAATATATTATAGGTCTTCTTATGAATTGAAGTTTATGCAATATTGTGATTTAACAGAAAGTATTTTATCTTATCAATCTGAAGAATTCTTCATTCCTTATGTTTCACCCATTGATGGTAAATATCATAAATATTATCCAGATTTCTTTATTAAGTATAAAGATAAGGAAGGTAATATTAAAAAAGCAGTAATTGAAGTGAAGCCAAAGAAAGATTTAAAAGAACCTGAAAAGAACCCTAAAAGGCGAACACGTTCTTGGGCGTATCAAGTGAAAACTTGGGCTGTAAATCAACAAAAGTGGGCTGCAGCAAGAAAGTATTGTGAGGATAAAGGTTGGGAATTTATGCTATTCACGGAAAAAGAATTAGGAATTTCGCTATGATTTCAGACGACATTAAAAAACAAGCTGGTAGAACTGGCTTTAAGAGTGGAAATTGGTATACTGACCGCTTACTAAATGAACTTTCAGGT
>Ga0209085_1000234_pt1 | contig 42482 bp, 38 predicted proteins | sample C_131016_EF_Meta_FD_187310 | JGI IMG/M metagenome (GOLD analysis project Ga0209085, IMG submission 187310) | Freshwater microbial communities from Lake Croche, Canada to study carbon cycling - C_131016_EF_MetaG (SPAdes) (version 2) | ecosystem: Environmental > Aquatic > Freshwater > Lake...
GGAAGGGGAGCCTATTTCTATATTGTCAATCCTTCTACAGCCAATGTTCTAGTAAGAGTAACAGGACCAAATTCCTCAAATATTAATGGAACCTTGGGAACCTTTGGCAATGCTAGTCCTAACCTCTTTTTAATGAACCCTAATGGCATCATTTTTGGACATGGTGCTACTTTAGACCTAGGGGGTGCTTTTATCGCTACAACGGCTAATGCTATTGGGTTTGGAACTAACGGAAATTTTAGCGCTACACAACCACAACAGCCTAGTGCTTTACTGACAATTCAACCTTCAGCCTTATTCATTAATAAATTAAATCCTATCCCCACAATAGTCAATGAATCTACTGCCACATCTTATGCACCTAATACTACCCTGAATAACAATGCTAGTAGCTCATTTAAGGGCTTACAGGTGGCTAATGGACAAAGCTTATCATTAATAGGAGGAGATATTTCTATTGAACAGGGCGGACAAATAACAGCGCCAGGAGGTTCAATACAGTTAGGCGGCTTATCAAGTAATGGAACAATAGGAATTAATAGTGATGGGAGCTTAAATTATCCTACAGGAGTAACTCTAAGTAATGTAACCCTGAGTGGAGGAGCTCAAGTTAATGTAGCTTCAGGAGGAGCCGGAAGTATTACCATCAATGCCAATAATGTAACCTTGAGTGGAGGAAGTAGCTTAAATGCAGGAATTGCCAGTGGTCAAGGGAATACTAATGCTCAAGCAGGAGATATTACAGTTAACGCTACGGGAAATATAGCACTCACTGATGTTAGCTCTATAGTGAATGTAGTTGGCAATGTTAATGACTTTAGTAACAATGTCACCACTACGGGAAATGCAGGAAATATTACTTTAACAGCCAAAAATCTTTTTTTAAGTGGTGGTGCCCCGATTAATTCAAGTACTATTGGACAGGGAAATGCGGGAAATGTGACTGTGAACCTGACAGGTGCCTTAACACTCGATGGCAGCAATCTTTTTAGCACGGTTGAAAATGGAGCAGTAGGTAAAGGGGGTGACATTTCTCTGAAAGCAGGCTCACTTAATCTATTAAATGGGGCAAAAATCCAAACATCAGTTAGAGGAACAGATACAACTAACAATCTTTCAGCAGGTCAAGGAAATGCCGGAAATGTGATTGTCAATGTGACAGGGGATGTGACTTTATCTCAAAAATCTGGGGATTTAGTTACGGGAATCTATAGCAACTTAGGATCGGGTGGAGTAGGTAGAGCTGGGAATGTTTCTTTAACCGCTAATAATCTTGTTTTGAGTGATGGTGCCTATATTAATTCTGGTACTGCTGGACAGGGAAATGCGGGAAATGTGACTCTCACTGTCACCAAGGATGTTACCTTAAGCGGTGGTGCCTATATTAATTCAAGTACTGCTGGACAGGGAAATGCGGGAAATGTGACTGTGAACCTGACAGGTGCCTTAACACTCGATGGCAGCAATCTTTTTAGCACGGTTGAAAATGGAGCAGTAGGTAGTGGCGGGAATGTTTCTTTAACCGCTAATAATCTTGTTTTGAGTGATGGTGCAACTATTAACTCAAGTACTGCTGGTCAAGGCAATGCAGGAGATATTACTATTAATGCCCCTCAAATCATCAATATTGGTGAGAACAGTAAAATCCTTGTGGAATCTTCAGCATCTGGTAAACCAGGGAATATCAGCATCACTACAGCAACCCTCAATATAGGTACAAATGCAGAACTAAGTGCCAACGCAACTGCTACCTCAACTAATCAACAAAGGGGAGGCAGTATTATTCTAAATGCTTCTAACCTCAATATTTCGGGTATTTTAGGAATCTTTGCCGAAACCCAAGGACTTTCACCAGCAGGCGATCTGACACTTAATCCCTACAACAATGACTCCAACCTCAATATCAGTTTTAGCAACAATGGCTTTATCTCTGCCCAGACAATTGCTCAAGGGCAGGGAGGCAATATAGATATCAGTGCGCCCAACAATATCGACATCCGAGGACAGGGAAAAATCACCACAGAAACCAGTGGTTCAGGAAATGCTGGTAGTATTCAATTGACCAGTCAAAACCTGAATCTAACTGATGGAATAAAAATCAGTGCATCCACCACCGGAGCAGGAAATGCTGGTCAGATTACTATCAATGCTAACAGTCTAGAACTCATAGGGGGTGGCCAAATTAGCTCTTCTACTTCGGGTTCTGGTACCGCAGGTCAGATCAATTTGAATCTAAATAATAGTTTGACTGTCGATGGCACAACTAGTGGGATTTTTGCCAGTACTATATCAGATTCCACAGGAAAAGGAGGGAGTATTTATATTGACCCACAAACAACAATTATTCAAAATGGGGGAGAAATTGAGGTCAGTAGTGCAGGGACTGGAGAAGGGGGAAATATCACCCTAACCGGTGGCAACTTGACCCTAGATCAAGGCTCGATTTCAGCCCAAACAGTTAGCAATAATGGAGGCAACATTAACCTCAATCTAGGTGGAACCTTAGAGCTGCGGAACAATAGTAATATTACAACTACAGCAGGGACAGCATTCGCGGGAGGCAATGGGGGCAATATAGATATTAATGCCCAATTTATTATTGCTTTTCCTCAAGAAGACAGTAACATTACTGCCAATGCTTATACCGGAAATGGGGGCAATATTACAATTACCACACAGGGACTATTTGGTCTGAGCTTCCAAAATGAACCTACTCCCTTCAGCGATATTACAGCCAGTTCTCAGTTTGGAACTCAGGGACTAGTCAATATTAACCTATTAACAAATGAAAATCTAGACAAAGTAGAAACCTTACCCAATACCCCCATAGATGTCTCAGAAGTATTAGAACAACGCTGTCTAGGTTCAACCATAGCCAGTAATAAAAAAGAAAGCAAGTTCATAAAAACAGGTAGAGGAGGTTTACCTTCTAATCCCAATAATGCTATAGCATCAGAAGCCATCTTATCCCCGCCTTGGGTAACAATAGATTCTAGCTCAGTATCGACCACCCAGGGACAGGAAACTGCTAAGGACCAGACAAGCCCTACCCCTACGAACAAAATTGTAGAAGCCACAGGATGGAGAAGAAATGCTAATGGAGACATCGAACTCATCGCTACAGGGACTACAATTAATCCTGAACCGGTATCTAATTCTTGTAGTGGGGTACGATGAACCAGAAAAGCCGAATTATATAATAGACTTCTTGGACATCTTGCCTAACTCCTGCCCTCTGCCTCCTGCCTCTTCTCCACTAGAATTTTAATTTTTCAGCAGACCCTACTTACTATGACGTTTTTGATAACTTTGATAATTGGCTCTTTTACGCACTTCTTTCAATTTTCTCTCTTCTATATCCTTATCCAAACTATCTAACTCATCAATTTCTTGTTGCAATGTTGCCGACATTGGAAGTCCTGAAGTAAGAATTTCTTGTTTTATATCGGCTAGAACTACTCTTGTAGTAGCAATATCTCCTCTGTCTAAATGTCTGACAGCTTCATCTCTCGCTCTAGTTGCCATTAACTGAATTACTTTTTCGCTCACCTCATTATTAAAAGGAATTTCACTCAATTGGATTGAATTTAACACTGGTAATTCCAAGAAATAATGTAATACTTCCCTTGATTGTGTTTCTGGATTATCATAAGCTAAACGAAAGTCTACTAGGGATTGAGGTTTAGTTAAAGGAGATATTTTCAGACGCAAAATTACATCAATACTATTACCTGCTATCAAATTAGGCAACTTATAATTCCCATAGCTGGTTGTATCTAAATCATTGAAAACATCAACTAACTCTACTTTTTCTAGGGTTTTAATCCCAATACTTACTCTTTGCCCGATAGTTCCTTTAATGCCTAATAATTCGTTAGCGAATATACTTTCTAATTGCTCAGGTTCTTGGATATAGTAGTAATTACCATCCCCAGAATTAGCTATAGCCTGCATCAAATCTTCGTTATAATCATCCCCAATGCCCATAGTAGAAGTGCTGACACCATGCTTACTTAAACCATGTACATTACTGCCAATAACATCGGGATTTGTTTCTCCGACATTAGCTAAACCATCAGATAACAGAATGACACGGTTTAATTGTTCAGGTTGGACATATTTACTCACTTGAGTACTGCCTTCTAGCCAGCCATCATGTAAAGCTGTCGAGCCACCGGGAACAATTCTTTTGAGCTTGTTCAGAATTACCTCTTTTTGATTAGCCAGAGTACTTGGCACAATTATCTCTACTTTGTCATCATAAATAGTGACACTTATGCGGTCATTAGATGATAACTGTTCTACTGCATAACAGGCAGCTTTTATTGCATACTGTATTTTTTTACCCCCCATTGAGCCAGAACGATCAATTACTAAACCTAAATTTAAAGCTGGACGAGGTTTAGTAGTTTTTAATTCAGGAGTGGTAATTCTGACTATCAAATCTAAATTAGTAACGCTCTCGGAGGAAATTCCGTTTCTGAGAGGAATAAAGTTAACTTGTGGTTTACTCATGTTTTTTTCCTGGCTAATAATCTGGTTAATTGTTCGAGGATATGCCTATTAAGCGACTCTTGTTCTTTTACACTATTAGGATAAACAAAGTCTGAACGTAGATGAATTTCTAAACCATCTAAAACTTGCAGCCTAATCCATTCTGTTTCAGTTATTAGAGATTGAGAGGATAATTGATTTGACTCTGTTCGTTTTTCAGAAAGCGGACGACTTTCTCTGTCCTTATCTACTACAGAATAGTTAGTTTTTTTTTTGATACTTTCTAAGAAGTCTAAAGCGGCATTAGAATTATTGGTTAGATTAGGATGGGCAGTAGTCAGATGAAAGGAAATCCCCCCAGTGAGTAAACTTTTTAATTCCTCATTATTTTTACTAGTAACCAAATCCTTGATCGCATAAGTCCCAATACCATCACTTAACAAACGTCTCACTAAGAGTAATTGCAAAAGATGACGATAGGTGTACACTGCATAACGATTTTTGCGCGTAGGTTCATCGATTAAGTTTTGAGTAGTATAGTGTCTAACTAAGCGGGGATTTATCTCTTCTTTGACTTTAGTATTACCTCTAATATCAGGTAAATAGTCGGGGAGTAACTGATTAGCTATCTCGACAAAGTCTTCTAATGACCATCCTTCATTGGTTTGCTCTAATGTTTCTAAGTCCATATTAATAAGATAACAATTACATTCTGAATTGTCAATAACATTTTTTTTGGATATTAAGCGCCCCTGACTCCTGTCTCCTGTTGACCGAAGGTCAGCCCGAAGGGTCTCCTATCTCCTGTCTCCTGTCTCCTGACTCCTGTTGACCGAAGGTCAGCCCGAAGGGTCTCCTGACTCCTGTTGACCGAAGGTCAGCCCGAAGGGTCTCCTATCTCCTGTTGACCGAAGGTCAGCCCGAAGGGTCTCCTATCTCCTGTCTCCTGACTCCTGCCTCCTGTCTCCTTAAGATAGTTCAAATTATCTATATATCTTTAAGCGTATAATAGAAAATGTTGGTCTTTAAACTATTGTTAACTTGAGTCATCCACAAGAGATAAATAGATCATTTTTTATAATAACCTTAAGTATTAAAGATAGGGATCTAAGAAAAAGAAAACACCATTATGCAATTAAGCGAAATCACACATCCTAACCAGTTACACAATCTATCAGTCCGTCAACTTGAAGATATAGCCCGTCAAATCCGCGAAAAACACCTTCAAACCGTAGCAGCCACAGGGGGACATCTAGGACCTGGACTAGGAGTAGTGGAATTGACAATATCTCTTTACTATACATTGGATCTAGACAAAGATAAAGTCATCTGGGATGTTGGACACCAAGCTTACCCCCATAAGATGCTCACAGGAAGATACAATGATTTCCATACCCTCAGACAAAAAGATGGCATTGCGGGCTATCTGAAACGCTCAGAAAACCGTTTTGATCACTTTGGCGCTGGCCATGCTTCAACCAGTATATCAGCAGCCCTAGGTATGGCTCTAGCAAGGGATGCCAAGCAAGAAGACTTTAAATGTATAGCTATTATTGGAGATGGTGCCTTAACTGGAGGAATGGCTTTAGAAGCGATTAACCATGCTGGACATCTGCCCCATACTAACATGATGGTCATTCTCAATGATAATGAAATGTCCATCTCTCCCAATGTAGGAGCAATTTCTCGCTATCTCAACAAAGTCCGCTTAAGTGGACCTGTACAATTCATTTCGGGAAACATAGAAGAACAACTCAAACATCTACCCTTTTTTGGTGACTCCCTCACCCCAGAAATGGAACGCCTCAAAGAAGGGATGAAACGCCTAGCAGTACCAAAAGTTGGTGCAGTTATCGAAGAATTAGGCTTTACCTACTTCGGACCAATTGATGGGCATAATATAACAGAACTGATAGATACTTTCAAACAGGCACACAAAGTCAAAGGACCAGTCTTTGTCCATGTGGCAACAATCAAAGGAAAAGGTTATGAAATAGCCGAAAAAGACCAAGTAGGCTATCATGCTCAAACTCCCTTCAATTTAGCCAATGGAAAAGCAGTTCCCTCTAGCAAGCCCAAACCCCCCTCTTATTCCAAAGTCTTTGCCCATGCTCTCACTAGCCTAGCCCAAAATAACCCCAAAATTATCGGCATCACAGCTGCTATGGCCACAGGAACAGGACTAGATAGATTACAGGCTAAATTACCCAAACAATACATTGATGTAGGCATTGCCGAACAACACGCAGTTACTTTAGCCGCAGGGTTAGCTTGTGAAGGTATTCGTCCAGTTGTCGCCGTCTATTCAACCTTCCTACAACGGGCTTACGATCAAATTATCCATGATGTCGCCATCCAAAACCTACCTGTCTTTTTCTGTTTAGATCGATCAGGTATAGTTGGTGCTGATGGACCTACACATCAAGGAATGTATGATATAGCCTACCTGCGATGTATACCTAATCTAGTCATAATGTCACCCAAAGATGAAGCAGAACTACAACGTATGGTAGTAACTGGCATAAACCACACTACCGGACCTATTGCTATGCGTTATCCACGCGGTAATGGCTTTGGAGTTCCTTTGATGGAAGAAGGCTGGGAACCTATTACTATAGGTAAAGGGGAAATAGTCCGTAATGGCGATGACCTCTTACTCATAGGCTATGGAACTATGGTCTATACAGCCTTACAAGCAGCAGAAATACTCAGTGAACATGGTATTGAAACAACAGTAGTTAATGCCCGTTTTGTCAAGCCTTTAGATACTGATTTAATTCTCCCTCTCGCTCAACGTATTGGTAAGGTGGTAACTTTAGAGGAAGGCTGTCTCATGGGAGGTTTTGGTTCAGCCGTAGCTGAAGCACTAGGGGATCATAATGTCCTAGTTCCTCTCAAACGTCTAGGAGTCCCTGATATCTTGGTAGAACACGCTAAACCAGAAGAATCCTATTCTAGTCTAGGCTTAACTGGTTCTCAGATTGCCGAACAAATCATTAAAGCCTTCTTTGCTAAACAACAAGTAAAACAGTTAAGCTAAAACGCATCGATGATGCGTTTTAGCAGGGTGTAGGGTGTGGGGTGTAGGGAAGTCTTCGCTGGAGGGACATAAGGTTACCCAATATGCAGTTTAAGATCCCTTTAGCGTAGGAAAAATTCAGGTAATCTACTGTTAAATATGGGGGATTAGATAGTATAAAATAACTATCTAATCCCCTATTTCCCTATTTTTTGAAAAAGATTCTAATCTTAACTATCACGCACCAGATCTAGAACCTACACATCAGGTAGTTAATCATAACTATATTTTTTGCTTGCGTAACAATTCTAGGTTTTTACGGAAAGTGACTGTATTAGGATGATCCATTCCTAAGCTATGTTCTGCAATTTTCAAAGCTTCTAGATATAAGGGTTCTGCTTCTTGGTAGCGTCCTTGAGAAGAGTAGAGGTAAGCTAGATTGTTTAAACTGGTTGCTACAGAGGGATGGTCCTCACCTAAGAGGCGTTTTAACATAGCTAAGGCATCAATATATAAAGGTTCAGCCTCCCCGTAGCGTCCTTGATAATTGTAGAGTTCTGCTAGATTGTTTAAACTGGTTGCTACATCAGGATGGTTGTCTCCTAAGAAGCGTTTTCTCATTGCTAAGGCTTCTAGATATAATGGTTCAGCCTCTTCATAGCGTCCTTGGGAACGGTAGAGGTAAGCTAGATTGTTTAAACTGCTTGCTACATCAGGATGGTTGTCTCCTAAGAAGCGTTTTCTCATTGCTAAGGCTTCTAGATATAAAGGTTCAGCCTCTTCATAGCGTCCTTGGGAACGGTAGAGGTAAGCTAGATTGTTTAAACTGCTTGCTACATCAGGATGGTTGTCACCTAAGCGGTGTTTTATCATAGCTAAGGCTTCTAGATATAACGGTTCAGCCTCGCTATAGCGTCCTTGAGACTCGTAGAGTAAAGCTAGATTGTTTAAACTGGTTGCTACATGAGGATGGTTCTCACCTAAGAGGCGTTTTCTCATAGCTAAGGCTTCTATGTAGAGGGGTTCTGCCTCGCTATAGCGTCCTTGAGATTTGTAGAGGTAAGCTAGATTGTTTAAACTTGCTTGCTACATCAGGATGGTTGTCACCTAAGCGGTGTTTTATCATAGCTAAGGCTTCTAGATATAAAGGTTCTTACCTAAACCTGTAAAAATCCAGAGAACATCTTCATCTTTAACCCATTCCAGCAGAGTCTTAGCTGTTTCTGCTAAATGAGGAATGAAGGGGTTTAACTCTTGAACAGTTTCTAGGGTGAGAACATATTCAATCGTACTTGCTTTATTTGCGATTACTTGACAGAATTTCTTTTTTCGTTCTTCTGATGAAGCTAAGTTATTTTGTTTACTTATGAAAAATTCTCGAATTAGTTGATGTAAGCTATAGGTTTCTTTCTCTACAAATTTAATCAGATATAGACGAGATAGATTATCCCTAGCGTCTTCCCAATCATCCTTCTCCTCTTCAGTTGCCATACTTTCTACTAATGACCAAGGAATAGGCGCTAAGGCAAATAAAGATAGTAGACAGCCTAACTCCTGTGTTTTTTTATCCAAGCGTTCCCAACTTAAATCAAAAGCTGCTTCTACCCCTAGTTCTGCGGTCATTTTCTCCCCAGCATTCTTTAAGGCTCTATGTTTGAGGCGTTTTTTCTCTCTTAATTGAGATAACATATCCTCTAACGACAAGTGCAAATAGCCATCTTGAACTAAATACCTTCCTACTAACTCTAGACCTAATGGTAAATATTCCAACCATTGACACAGTTCTTCAGCCTGCTTTAATTGTGAGTCAACCCTTTCAGTCCCTACCAAGACTTTTAATAACTTTAACGCCGCTTCAGCTGAAAGTACGTTGAGAGGTAATACTTTATTCCCAAATCTTTGTCGGGTAGTGATTAGTATTTTAAACCTAGGATCTTCAGGCAAGTAAGGTTTGACCTGCTGTTTATATTCACTCACATCATCTAGAATTAGCAAGACTTCCCCTTCTACCCATTGTCGCCAACATGATGCTAGTTGACCTTCTAAAGTGAGTTGTTCAGGAAGGTAAAAATTAGGAATATGGACTCTGGCAAACTCTATCAGTTTCACTGTCCAGTCTTTGGCTTGTGACCAAAAAACTCCACCCTGATAGTCAAGCAGGTGTTTTCGAGCATATTGCAAGACTAACTCTGTTTTCCCTACTCCCCCCATTCCTGCAATCACTACTTCAGTATTATTAACAAATAACTCATGTAAATCTTCTAGGTCTTTCTCTCGTCCAACAAACTGGTTAACCTCCAGAATACCTCTCCGTCCAAGGTTATTGTATGGAGTTCTTGTTTCTTGTACAGGAGTCGCAGTTTTTTGAGCATATTCTTTTGATTTTGGAGATCTACGTTTCTCCCACTCAATGTCAAACTGTTTTAAATTTTTTTCTTTATCTTTGTGTGTATGCCACAATTTTAGGGTGAAGTGCCAATCTTCTGAACCTTGAGGTGAGGTGCGATGGTCTTGAAGAATACCTAAGAAGTCCTCTAGTCTATTTAGTGCTTCTCTTACTTGGGCTTGAGTTAATTTACCTTCGTATTTGTATTTTGCCATCAATGTTTCTAGATCGCGTCGCTTTGTTCTGATGACTAGTTGGGTTTCGCTTTGTCGAGTATATTCGATGGAAATTTTATCGCCTTCTTCAACTTCATCATTGACATAAGCCAGTAATGCTTCAAATAGTCGCTTCACTCTTGCTTTAACATCATCACCATAGGAAGCACGCGCCATAGGTAAACTCCAAAAATCTTTTAAAAAAGTTTAGGGTATCCCCAAAGTTTTTATCTACCCCAAACTTCTTATAACCCTCATTCTAACAAGCTTTTAGGGATAATTGATGTGCCCTTGCATTGGCGTACTACCACAAATTTAGGATGTTCTCAGTTGATAAAAGAGGTCATATATGACTGAGAAAAACTCCACTCTCTTAAAGATTCGTCCCGTTAATAGACGAGTATCTCTCCGGAAAAAAAATCAAGATAAACAGTTGCCGCTTCTGGTAGTGCAATTAGCCATCGTCATCAATACTTGTGTTGGCATGGCCAATTTATATGTAGCGATTACTCGTTACCAACAACAACAACAACCACCAGCAGCAATTGTCACCACAAGGAACTAAATTATTATGTCAAGAACCAATTTAGCACTTTTAGTATTTCTGTTTCTACTTTCTCCACCTATAGCAATGTCCGTTAGTGTCATCTTTCTCCTTGTCTACCTTCTGATGCAAGACCCATCCCACAACGAGGATAAACAAGTTCACCTAATCTGTTTTGCATCTATGTTACTAACGGTCATAGCAGTTTGGTCTGTATTAAGTTGATAATTGCAATCATTCCTAAGCTAAAGCGTATTTACAATGCGTTTTAGCTTAATAGATTATTTGTAGTGTCTGTGGTCTTTCAACTTTCCCCTTATGCACCTACTAGCTTACAGAGATAGGTTGAACACTTTCCTGCGTTTGCAAATACTCCAATACAAGTAACCGGAGATAATCTAAAAGCTGAATGTACATTATTGTTTGTGTATATAGTGAACATTGCTCGATATAAAATTGAGCAATGATCGGAACATTAAACACGCTTAATTGTTGTAATTCCTGAATGGCCTTTTGACAATCTTTAACCCCACCGCTTAATTGAATCTGGTTGGCATAGCCTCGAATACTACAGGTTAATAATTCTACCTCCTCGATAAGCGCAAACTCCTCTTCAGAACCAGGATATTGTCCAGCGATTGCTTTCCTCTCTTGGCTACCGTTCTGATAGGTGATCGTTAATTGCTCCAGAAGTCGATCTATATATTTTTTCTCTAATTTATTTTGAGCTTGTACCATCAGGTTATTCCTCATTGATACCATAAGTCACAATCTTTTCAAATCCAGTTTGGTCAGGTCGAACAATTAGGTATTCACCTGCTTTTCGATAAACCGCTGAACCATCAATGCGATAATCAGTTTTAGGGACTCTCATAGCTCCTTTTCGATTGAAATTATGCGCCTTACGCAAATACTTCAATGGGTCAAATCCTTTCCTCTCTGCATGATCCAAAATACTTTGAGAAACGCTGCCATAAGTTCCCGCATCCCATTCAGTAAGATATTGTCGGATTTCAATTTTTTCGACATCTGTACACCCTTCACAAAGTTGAACAAAATATGGATCTATAGGAGGTTCACTTTGCATTGACAAGCAACTCACCAAGCATTTTTTTGATCATAAACTAAGATACATTACCATTGCGCGATTGAGCATCTCACTCCCTCTCTTGGGCTACGTCACACGGTAATATATTTAAGAAGCTATCTTCAATGTCTGTGGCGTTGGTAAAGTCTGAAGCGTTTTTTCATAGCCATACATTAAATCTTCTAAAACTTCCTTGGTGTTTTCCAGTGCTTCTTCATAACTTTCCCCATACTCCCTGTGCATATTCTCTCCACTCAGGCAAAAGGGCTATATATGCTTGATCTTCTTCAGACCACTGAATTAAAATACTATATTTCATTGTTCATCTCCTTTATTGTTCTATTTATGCGAGTTCTTTAATGCTGACTAATACACATTTTTAGACTATTTTTTAAGGAAAAAATCAATAAAGAGTCTAATTATTGCTAAACTTAAGGCAAATATTTGTGAAAAATTCACAAATCTCCTAGTTAAGCCTTAACTTTTGTCCATGCTTATAGAATTTAGTGTTGGTAACTATAGATCTTTTAAAGAGCAAGTCACTTTGAGTATGGTAGCTGCTAACCTGGTCTCAAAAGAAAAAACTCTTGATGAAAATAACCTTTTTATAGTAGATGAAGAATTGAAATTACTCAAAAGTACTGCCATCTATGGAGCAAATGCTAGTGGTAAAAGCAATATTGGCAAGGCTTTGAGTTTTATGAAGTGGTTTATGGTCAACTCCTCAAAAGACACTCAGAGTGGAGAGGATATAGCTATAGAACCTTTTAAGCTTAGTACGGAAACCGAGGATCAGCCATCTCACTTTGAGTTAGTGTTTTTAATGGATGATCAAAAATATAGATATGGTTTTAAAGTTAATCAAAAAAGAGTTATCTCAGAATGGTTATTTTATGTACCAAATAAAAGAGAAACTAACCTATTCAAGCGGGAGCTTGATAGTATCACAACATCCAAAAAATATAATGCTGAGGGAATTGCCCAAAAAACCAGAAATAATGCACTTTTTTTATCTGTTTCCGCTCAATTTAATGTTGATATTGCAGAAAAAATTTTAGCATGGGTAACTAATAAAATGAATATTATTTCTGGTTTACATGATAATTATTTAGGTTTTACAGTTAAATGCTTAGTCAATGATGAAAATAAAACTGATATTATTCAGTTAATTAAGAAACTAGATTTAGGAATTGAAGAAATACAGATTGAACAGAAAGATTTCTCAATTGATGAATTGTCTGATGTTCTGCCTGATGAACTTAAAAAATTAATCTCTAAAACTACAAGAGGTAAAACTAATACTATTGTTACTAAACATAGGAAATATGATGAAGAAGGAAACCCCAAATTAAGTGAACAATTTGATATGCGTACGCAAGAATCGGATGGCACACAAAAGCTTTTTGCTCTAGCTGAACCATTATTAAATACACTGAAAGAAGGAGAAATATTAGTTATTGATGAGTTTGATGTAAGTCTTCATCCTTTAATTAGTCGTGCCATTGTTAATTTATTTAATTCTAGTCAGACCAATTCACACAATGCTCAGTTAATATTTATGACTCACGACACTAATTTGCTTAGTAATAAAATATTGCGTAGAGATCAAATTTGGTTTACGGAAAAAAATAGATATGGCGCAACAGATTTATACTCTTTAGTAGAATATAAAGTGCGTAATGATTCTTCCTTTGAAAGTGATTATATTAAGGGTAAATATGGAGCAATTCCTTATTTAGGAGATCTAAGTCATCTACTTGATTAAAATGTCTAAAAGAAAAGAAAAATATCACGGATATTCAAAGAGAAAACACGATACGAGAGAACCCAAGCAGAGATTCTTAATTGTATGTGAGAGAGAGAAAACAGAACCGAATTATTTTAGAAGTTTTCGTGTTCCCAGAAATGTTATTGAAGTAAATGTAGAGGGTGTAGGTGAAAATCCTAGTAGATTAGTTGCAACAGCGAAAGAATTAAATGATAAAGAAGACGAAAAATATGATCAAGTCTGGTGTGTTTTTGACCGTGATTCTTGGACTCCACAAGATTTTAATACTGCCATTAAAATGGCTTACGAGAAAGGTTTTAAAGTAGCCTATTCTAATGAAGCTTTTGAATTATGGTATGTCTTGCATTTTGAATTTTTTAATACATGTATTCCCAGAAGTGATTATTGTAAAAAATTGAATCGTCCACCTATAGGAAAATATCAGAAGAATAGTGAGGAAATCTATGCTCAATTATTTGAGCTACAAAACACTGCTATTAAAAACGCAAAACAACTACTTAAATCTTACAAGCGTCCAAATCCCTCTCAAGATAATCCATCTACAACAGTGCATTTATTAGTAGAAGAACTAAACAAATTTATCGTATAATTAAACCTAGTTGTAATTCTAAATAGTAACACCTCATCACCTTTCAACTTTCCCTTAACCCCTTATGCACCGTATAGCCACCAAAGACTCCCCAGAAGACAATAACTTTGAAATCATTGAACAGACCTCCTCACCCATAGTCTTTTTAACAGCAGCAGATACAGATATTCAAACCCTAGCTTATAGCATTCAAGACTTACCTAATAACTTTCCCTCTCTCAGAGTATTAAACCTGCTTAGACTACAACAACAATTTTCTATTGATGACTATGCCGACAGAATACTTATTAAAGCTCAAGTCATTATTTTACGTATTTTAGGCGGTGTTTCCTATTGGTCTTATGGACTAGAAGTTGTCAAAGAAATAGTAGAAAAAAGTGGAGCAGTTCTCTTTGTTTTACCAGGCGATGACCAAGATGATCCACAATTAATGAGTCATTCTACTATCTCTTTAGACGCAGTTAATCAACTCTGGCGCTACTTTATAGAAGGTGGAAAAGATAACCTACTCAATGGGCTTAAATTCATTTCAGACTGTTGTTTTGCCACCAATTATAACCCTCCTCTCGCTCAAATTATTCCTAAAATAGGTATTTGGAGGCAGGAGGCAGGAGGCAGGAGGCAGGAGGCAGAGAGTGTGGGAATAATATTCTATCGTTCTCATTATCTTTCAGGAAATTTAGCCCCAATAGAGGCATTATGTCAGGCTTTAAAAAAGCGTCATCTCTCACCTATTGCTATTTATATTTCTTCCCTGCGAGATCCTCAGGTACAAGCTGAATTATTGACCATCCTCAAAGATGTCCAATTAATCCTCAATACGACCAGTTTCTCCCTCGCTCAATTAGGGAAAGAAGAAACAACACCTTTACTGTGGAAAGAACTGAACCTCCCCATTTTACAAGTCATCTTAAGTAGTAGTAAAGAGCCTCAATGGCAGAATAATACTCTCGGTTTAATGCCATCAGATCTGGCTATGAATGTAGTCTTACCCGAAGTAGATGGCAGAATTATTACAAGGGCTATTTCTTTTAAAGCCCAACAGAATTGGCATCCCCAATTAGAAACAGACATTATCATCTATGAACCTAAACAGGATAGAGTAGATTTTGTCGCTGATTTAACCATGAATTGGCTCAAGCTGAAAAACACACCTATTCAAGAGAGAAAAGTAGCTTTAATTCTGGCTAATTATCCCTGTCGAGATGGCAGAATAGCTAACGGAGTAGGACTAGATACCCCTCAAAGCTGTGTAGAAATTCTTCAAGCACTTTCTGCTGCTGGCTATTATGTGCAAGATCTACCTATCGATGGAGATGATCTGATTAAAAAACTCATTCAAGGAGTGACCAACGATCCAGAAACTGGCAATATACGCTCAATTTATCAAAGCCTTTCAGCTACTGAATATTTAGAATACTTCAAAACTTTACCCCCTAATATTACTCAAGCTATAACTCAACGTTGGGGAATAATAACATCACCTAACTTTCCTCTCAGTGGTCTCCAATTTGGCAATGTCTTTGTCGGTATTCAACCCAGTAGAGGATATGAAAAAGATCCTAATCTTAACTATCACGCCCCAGATCTAGAACCTACTCATCAATATTTAGCCTATTATTACTGGTTAAAACATAGCTTTCAAGCACAAGCTATTGTCCATGTAGGTAAGCATGGGAACTTAGAATGGTTACCAGGTAAAGGAGTAGCCTTATCTCAGGAATGTTACCCAGAAATAGCCTTAGGTACCTTACCTCATTTTTACCCCTTTATAGTCAATGATCCAGGGGAAGGAACACAAGCCAAAAGAAGAGCTTCTGCAGTTATTTTAGATCATCTGACTCCCCCGATGACCCGCGCAGAACTCTATGGCGACTTACAACGTTTAGAAACCCTTATAGATGAATACTATCAAGCAGAAAGTCTAGATCCCAAACGCCTTAAAGCCATCTCTGCTAAAATAACTCAACTCCTAAAATCAACCCATTTAGAAAAAGATGTCAATTTACCACCCTTACAAAAAGCCTCCTTCTCCTCATTTTTAACCTCTACTGATGCCTACCTTTGTGAACTGAAAGAAGCCCAAATCAGAGATGGTCTACATATTTTAGGACGCTGTCCCACAGGTACCCAATTAAGAGATTTAATTCTGGCTATTGCCCGTTTTCCTACTTGGCAACGAAAAGGCTTAACCCCTGCAATAGCTTTGGATTTTAACTTAGATCTTAACCCCCTAACTACAGAGAAAGACTTACCTTTTATCCCCACTGAAACTACCCCAGCTCTTTTTAAAAATTGTCGCATCAATGGAGATATAGTCACAGTTTTAGAAGACTATGCTACAGGATTAATAGAGCAGGTTATAGCAGGTACTTGGCAACAAGACCCTAACTTAGGACCCCTTACCTACCCAGAATTAGAATGGATTAGCAATAGTCTACTCCCTGCCCTTTATAAGAGCACACAAGAGATTACTTACCTTTTAGCAGGACTTAACGGTCACTATGTCCCTGCTGGTGCTTCAGGTGCGCCAACTAGAGGTCGTCCTGATGTCCTGCCTACTGGTCGTAACTTCTATTCAGTTGATATCCGTTCCATCCCCACAGAAACTGCTTGGGACATGGGTAGGAAAGCGGCTGAAGTTCTGATAGAACGTTACACTCAAGAACATGGGGAATATCCTAAAACTTTAGCCATTTCTATCTGGGGTACTGCTACTATGCGAAATGGTGGAGAAGATTTTTCGCAAATTCTCGCTCTTTTGGGTGTTAAGCCTATTTGGGATGGTCCGTCCCGCCGCGTGGTAGACTTTGAAATACTTACCCCGTCTGCCTTAGGCCGTCCTCGGGTAGATGTTACAGTACGGGTCTCTGGCTTTTTTCGCGACAGTTTTCCCAGCTTACTACAGTTAGTATATAAGATTTTTTCTGCTGTGTCAAGCCTAAAAGAAGAAAAAGAAATCAACCCCTTAGCAGCGCAAGTTGAGGCTGACACTGCCTTTTGGGAGAATCAAGGATTAACAAAAGAGAGTGCGAACTTAAGAGCAAAGCACAGAATATTCGGTTCAAAACCAGGATCTTATGGCGCAGGTTTGCAAGGATTAATTGATGCTCAAAACTGGAATAATGAGGAGGATTTAGCTAGAGCTTATCTCAATTGGAGTAGTTATGCTTATTCTACCTCGGAAAAGGAAGAAATCATAGGCACCCCTGAAGCAGAAGCCTTTAAACAGAGATTGTCTCAGGTAGAAATAGTCCTCCATAACCAAGATAACCGCGAACATGATCTCCTAGATTCAGATGATTACTATCAATTCCAAGGAGGACTAGCCGTAGCCATCAAAGCATTGACGGGTAAAAGACCAGAGATGTATTTTGGCGACAACTCAGTATTGAGTCAACCGAGGGTTAAAAAACTGAGTGAGGAAATAGCCAAAGTGTACAGAGCAAGGGTAATTAATCCTAAATGGCTAGCTGGAGTAATGAGGCATGGTTATAAAGGAGCCTTTGAGATAGCAGCTACAGTAGACTATCTCTTTGCTTATGATGCTACAACAGGACTTGTCGAAGATTATATGTATGAGGGGATAACAGAGGCTTACCTAAGAGAGCCTCAAGTAAGCGCCTTTATAGAAGAGAAAAACCCCCATGCTTTAAGAGATATAGCCGAAAGACTTCTAGAAGCACATCAAAGAGGACTCTGGGAAAATGTCAAACCTGAAATTTTACAGGAATTAAAGGCTATAGTGCATCGAGTAGAGGGAATAATAGAGGGGATTACCTTGTGATGCAGGACTCATCCCACAATGAGGACAGACAAATATAGTCAATAAATATTACAGCCAAATTACTAGCGGTTATAGCTATTTAGTTTGTATTAAGATAAGGCTTGTAATCATTCCTAAGCTAAAGCTTAATAGATTTAAGCTATTTGTAGTGTCTGTGGCGCTGGTAGAAGCCGAAGTGTTTTTTCATAGCCATACACTAAATCTTCTAAAACTTCCTTGGCATTTTCCAATGCTTCTTCATAACTTTCCCCATGTGTCCGAGCATATTTTCCCCACTCAGGTAAAAGTGCTATATATGCTTGATCTTCTTCAGACCACTGAATTAAAATACTATATTTCATTATTCTTCTCCTTTTTCTAACTTTTTGACTTCCTGTATACTTGTTATTACGTCCTTTTCTTGATAAGGTTTAGCATCCTTGTTGTCTTGACCAGAGAGGACTACAGGTTTTGCTAGAAGTGGATGAGTCCAGTAAGAATGACTACCTTTTCCTCGTTTGGGCAAAAGTGTAAATCCTGCTTTCTCAAGCATCTGTTTCAACTCTCTAACTTTTCGGGGCATTTGTTTTTTTAGCCTTTATTATTAGTTTACTATACACTCTCAGTGGTCGCCAATTTGGCAATATCTTTGTCGGCACATCAAAGAGGACTCTGGCAAAATGTCAAAACTGAAATTTTACAAGAATTAACGGCTATAGTGCATCGAGTAGAGGGAATAATAGAGGGGATAAGTTAAAATATCTAACATGCTAATTTACTATCAATACTATTTAGAAGCAAAATATCCTGATATAGACTTTAATCCTTCCCCAGAATGGATTAGACAGGTTGAATCTACGAATTGGGAAGAACCACAAACAAGTCTAGACCTTAGTAATGCTGCAGTCATAGCCTTAATTGAAGCAGAAACAGCCGGGGATAATAAGACTAGAAAAACCTACTTAACTCAGGCTTTTGATTTACTTAACCGTCAAGTTGAATATACCCATCCCCTACAAACAGTCCATTTAGCCTTAGTTCATCTCTTAATAAATGAGCGAAACAAAGCCTTTAATTTGGTATTTTTTCAATTTATTAGTCTTTTACAACCATTGTCTCAAAACTTACCTCTGGCCCCAGGTTTAATCTATTTACATTTTAGTACAAAATTTGAGAAGGGAGAAACAATAAAAAGAATAATAGAAATAGATAATGGAATAGAACAAGCCTTCTTAATGGCATTAGAGATTGCTTTGCGTCAGCCCATATATTTTTTTAATGCTCACGGACAAAGAATATTACAATTAGCTGTAAAAATAAAGCCAAGCTCTTTTGAAAATAACTTGAAATTGGGTTTAGCCCATTTAATTAATCAACAAGTAGAAGGATTATATTATTTACATAATGCTAATTCACTCCAAACAGGTACAAGTGAGATAATTCAGGCACTTTATTTAGCCTATCGAGATTTAAAACAAACATCAATAGCCCAATATTGGCATCAAATAGGTCAAAGTTTTGCGCAAAAATCCTCCCAATGGGCTTGGACAGAACTCCCACTTGAGAATGAATTTACCTATGTGATTTTTCAAGAATATTTACTGGCTGTGCAACCTAGCTTATACAGTATTGTCACCTGTGAAATGTTAGCTGAAGGAGATTGGTTTGAAGCGGAAATGGAATTATGGAGAACTGAACTAAGAGAAGGAATGACAGTTATTGATGTTGGCGCTAATGCAGGAATTTATACTTTTAGTGCAGCTAGTCAAGTTGGGGAAACAGGAAAAGTCATCGCCATAGAACCATTTAGTCAATCTGTAAAATGCTTAGAAGAAACGGCACATTTTAATAACTTATCTTGTGTAAAAATCTATCATTCTGCTGCTAGTAAAGAAGAGGGAACAGGTTTCCTTGCCTTGAATATGCGGAATGAATTGAATGAAATAATTAAAGGAGAAGTTGCTCAATCAAAAGAAATAGAAAAGATTAGCTTTATTACCTTAGATAGCCTCATTGAAAAAGAAGAATTACAACAAGTAGACTGGTTGAAAATAGATGTAGAAGGCTATGAAATAGAGGTTTTATTAGGGAGTGAACAATTAATAGAGCGATTTAGTCCAAAGATTCTCTATGAAAATATTTCACCGAATAAGGAATATAATCTAGAAGTAGCCGAGTTTTTAGAGGCTAGAGGATATCAATTATTTCGTTATCAACCTTTTCTCCAAGAATTAGTCGCTGTAGAATGCTTGGATGATTTAAAAAAATGTATTAATATTGTTGCTATTCGCAAAGTAACCAATAATTAAAACAATGATAATTTACTATCAATACTATTTAGAAGCAAAATATCCTGATATAGATTTTAATCCTTCCCCAGAATGGATTAGACAGGTTGAATCTAGGAATTGGGAAGAACCACAAACAAGTCTGGAACTGAGTGATGCTGCAGTCATAGCCTTAATTGAAGCAGAAACAGCCGAGGATAATAAGACTAGAAAAGCTCATTTAACTCAGGCCTTTAATTTACTTAATCGTCAAGTTGAAGATAGCCATCCCTTACAAATAGCCCATCTAGCCTTACTTTATCTCTTAATAGATAACAAAGAAATAGCTATGAGGTTAGCATTTTCCCAATTTATTAATCTTTTACAGTCCTTATCTGAAAATTCAGTTATTCCCCCAGGCTTAATCTACTTACCTTTTAGTACAAAATTTGAGAAGGGAGAAACAATCAAAAAAATAATAGAAACAGATAACGGAATACAACAAGCTCTCTTAATGTCATTAGAGATTGCCTTGCGCTGTCCTCTGGTTTTCTACAATGCTCAAGGACAGAAAAAGATACAAATGTCATTAGCAATAAATCCAGCATCTCTTGAGAATAACTTTAAATTAGGATTAGCCTATTTACATAATAAACAAGTAGAAGGATTATATTATTTACATAATGCTAATTCTATTCAAACAGGTCTAAGTGAGATAATTCAGGCACTTTATTTAGCCTATCGAGATTTAAAACAAATATCAATAGCCCAATATTGGCATCAAATAGGTCAAAGTTTTGCCCAAAAATCCTCCCAATGGGCTTGGACAGAAGTCCCACTTGAGAATGAATCTACCTATGTGATTTTTCAAGAATATTTACTGGCTGTGCAACCTAGCTTATATAGTATTGTCACCTCTGTAATGTTAGCTGAAGGTGATTGGTTTGAAACGGAAATGGAATTATGGAGAACTGAACTAAGAGAAGGAATGACAGTTATTGATGTTGGCGCTAATGCAGGAGTCTATACTTTTAGTGCAGCTAGTCAAGTTGGAGAAACAGGAAAAGTCATCGCCATAGAACCATTTAGTCAATGTGTAAAATATTTAGAACAAACCGTTCGTCTTAATAACTTATCTTGTGTAAAAATCTATCATTCTGCTGCTAGTAAAGAAGCAGGAACAGGGTTTCTCTCCTTAAATATGGCTAGTGAATTGAATGAAATAATTAAGGGAGAAGTTTCCGAAACGAAAGAAGGAGAAAAAATTATCTTTATTACCTTAGATAGCCTCATTGAAAAAGAAGAATTACAACAAGTAGACTGGTTGAAAATAGATGTAGAAGGCTATGAAATAGAGGTTTTATTAGGAAGTCAAAAATTAATAGAGCGATTTAGTCCAAAGATTATTTATGAAAGTTTTTCAGATAAAATTCAAGAAGTCGCTGAATTTTTACAAGTCAGAGACTATCAATTATTTCGTTATCAGTCTTATTTACAAGAATTACAGCCTATAGAGTCCTTAGATGATTTAAAACAATGTGTTAAAACTCATAATGTTATTGCAATTCGCAAGGTGGAGGAGCGGTGTTAGGGAATGGAGATTTTTAGGTACATAACAACTTAAAAATCCAACTCCTAAAAGAGTTGAGTATCAAAGATGAAAATACGCTAGAATAATCTTAAAGATTTGTCAATAAACACAAGTAAGCAAAATCAACTACGCATGGGAAGAGTTGTCGGTATCGACTTAGGGACTACAAATTCAGTCATCGCTGTAATGGAAGGTGGCAAACCAATAGTCATTCCTAATTCAGAAGGAATGAGAACAACTCCATCAGTGGTTGGTTTCACCAAAGAAGGAGAACTAGTCGTTGGACAGATGGCCAGACGACAAGCCCTCCTCTATCCACAAAATACCTTTTACTCGGTCAAACGCTTCATCGGCAGACGCTATGATGAATTAAATTCACTTTCTAAACAGGTCTCTTACAAAATAGAAGAAGACCAGCAAACAAATAGGGTCAAAATCAATTGTCCCCGCTTAAAAAAAGACCTCTCACCAGAAGAAATAGCGGCAATGATCCTGAGGCGCTTAATAGAAGACGCTAGTCGCTATCTCAATGAGGAGATAAGACAAGCAGTGATCACAGTCCCAGCCTATTTTAATGACTCACAACGTCAAGCAACCAGAGACGCAGGAAAAATAGCAGGACTAGAAGTATTACGCATTCTCAATGAACCAACTTCAGCATCTTTAGCCTACGGACTAGATCAAGAACGGAATCAAAAAATTCTAGTATTTGACCTAGGAGGAGGAACATTTGATGTGTCCGTTCTAGAAATAGGAGATGGAGTATTTGAAGTCAGATCAACCAGTGGAGATACCCAACTAGGAGGCAACGACTTTGATCGTCGTATAGTAGACTGGTTGGCTGATAAATTCCTAGAAGAAGAAAAAGTAGACCTCAGACAAGATCGCCAAGCCTTACAACGCCTCACAGAAGCAGCAGAAAGAGCCAAAATAGATCTCTCAGGAGTTAGCGTAACTGACATTAACCTCCCCTATATTGCAGCGACAGAAGGAGGTCCTAAACATATTGAAACACGTTTGAGTAGAGCCGAATTTGAAGATATCTGCGGGGATTTAATTGCGCGTCTACGTCGTCCCCTCAAAAGAGCACTCGCTGATGCAGGTTTGACACCTGTACAAATAAATGAGGTAGTTCTAGTAGGTGGCGCAACAAGAATGCCCTTTGTCAAAGAACTAGTTAGAAGCTTCATCGATAAAGAACCCAACCAAACAGTTAACCCAGATGAGGTAGTGGCGATAGGTGCAGCTATTCAAGCAGGTATTCTAGGAGGAGAGGTCAAAGATATCTTACTCCTAGATGTGACCCCCCTCTCCCTAGGACTAGAAACTATCGGGGGAGTAATGAAAAAATTGATCCCTAGGAATACTACTATCCCCGTGCGTAAATCAGATATTTTCTCAACAGCAGAAAATAACCAAACCCTAGTAGAAGTCCATGTTCTACAAGGAGAAAGAGAAATGGCAAGCGGTAATAAATCTCTAGGCAGAATCAAGTTAACTGGTATCCCCCCCGCACCCAGAGGAGTACCTCAAGTACAAGTAGCCTTTGATATTGATGCCAATGGCATTCTCCAAGTAACCGCCAGAGATAGAACCACAGGCAGAGAACAGAGTATAATTGTACAGGGAGCTTCCAGTCTGTCAGAAAATGAAGTTAATCGCATGATGAAGGAGGCCGAAAAATTCTCCCAAGAAGATAGGGAACGTCGAGAGAGAGTAGAAAAACGAAACCGCGCCAAAGCACTGACCGATCAAACCCAAAGAAGAATTAAAGAAGTTACCCTAGACTTTGGCAGTCAGTTTACCAGTGGTTATCGTCGTCAAGCAGAAGCACTCACTGCAGAAATATTAGAAAGCCTCCAAAAAGAAGATGATCGTCGTCTAGATAGGGCACAGACTGAATTACAGGACTTACTATATGAGTTAAATAGGGAAGTCCGTCTACAATATGAAGACGAAGAAGATGAAGGTTTCCTCGGCACAATTAAGCGTACCTTTACCGGGGATAATAAAGAAGAAGACTATTCACCCCGTCGAAGTACCTATAGAGATGAACCACCCCCACCTTATGAGAGAGAACCCCGTAGATCTTCACCCCGTCCCGACCCCTACTACCGTGAAGAAACAAGTCGTCCTCGCACAGGTGGTAGATCTCGCAATATTCCACCCGAAAACAATTGGGATGAAGATGATGATGATTGGTACTAGTAAATAGGAATATGCCTCAAACTGTACGTAATTACTATGAAATATTGGGCGTAGCTAGGGAAGCGACAGCTGAAGAAATCAAAAAAAGCTTTCGTCAACTAGCGAGAAAATATCATCCTGATGTCAACCCAGGCAATGATGCAGCCGAAGAAACCTTTAAAGACATCAATGAAGCCTATGATGTTCTCTCAGATGAGACGAAAAGAGCAGAATATGATCAGCTAATTTTTGGCAGGGCAAAAAAAAGACCGCCTTTAACCCCTCGCAATGGCAATACAGCCTCTAATAACAATAACCGCACCCCTTTTGATACCTGGACAGTCAAAGACTTCAACCCGGCAACAGTCAAAAGACCTAAAGAGATGTCTTCTACCCCCCCGAAAAGGGATATAGAAGCTAAATTGACCTTACCTCTAGAAAAGGCTTATCAAGGAGGAAAGGAGAGAATAAGACTAGAGGATGGTCGTTCTCTAGAAGTGGAAATGCCCCCTTTTATGGTCAATGGACAGCGGATCCGCCTGAAAGGTCAGGGTATCAATTCAGGAGATCTCTATCTCAAAATTACCGTAGCACGTCATTACTTCTTTGAAATACAGGGGAATGATGTCTTCTGTCAGATCCCTCTAACTGCCAGTGAAGCAGTCTTAGGAGGTGCTGTAGAAGTCCCCACTCTAGATGGACCTGTCAAAATGATGGTTCCCAAAGGAGTTAAAACAGGACAACGTCTACGTCTCGCTAATAAGGGTTATCCTAATAGTCAAGGAGAACGCGGCGATCAATTAGTAGAAATACAGGTCTTAACCCCTTCCGAACCCAGTCAGGAAGAATTAGAACTCTATCAACAACTACGTCAAATTGAAACCTTTAAACCGCGCAAAAACCTCCTAAAAATAGATTAATAATATGGGTTATTTACATGAGATCTCTTGTTAAACAACCCCCACACCCCAACCCCTAACCCAATAAAGCCTGAAAACGCCCATCTAAATGAGATTCCACAGCCAAAGCCAGGGTATCAAATAGAGTTTCTCTGGCTTGAGAATAATGAGGAATATCCACAGGAAGAGGGGATAAACCTTTTTTAGCTCTCAAATAATTTAACCATTGTCTACGCCAGTGACCATTCTCAAAAATTCCATGCAGATAAGAACCCCAGACAGTTTTATCGTCATTGACTATGCCTAAAGTTGGATCTTCAAACAGGGTTTGACAAGGTCCTAAATAGTTACTTACGCCTTGATGTATTTCATATCCAGTAACTTTTATACCTGCTTGGGGAAAAGTTGTTATAACCTCCCTCTGACGGATTATTTTTTCAGAAGTCATATAGGTAGTCAGAGGCAGTAAATCTAAGCCTGTATGATGAGTTATATTGCCTTCTAGACAATCAGGATCATTTACTTCTTTACCTAACATCTGAAAACCGCCACAGATACCAAAAATAGTCCCTCCTTTTGCGTGATACTCCCTAAGTTGTTTAGCCATACCTGAACTGAATAAAACTTCTAGATCTTCTCCTGTTGTTTTAGTTCCAGGTAAAATTACTGCATCAGGAGTACCTAAATTTTGCTCTAGAGAGAGATATTTTAAAGAAACCGTTGTTTCTGCTTCTAGAGGGTCAAAGTCTGTAAAGTTAGCAATACGGGGTACCTTAAGTACTAAAATATTAAGTTCTGCTTGGGGTTTACTCGAACCAGGTCTATCTAATAAGTCTAAAGAATCTTCGGCAGGGATCTGTAATTTTAACCAAGGAACAACCCCAACAACAGGGATACCTGTATATTCTTCTAGCCAAGTAATCCCCGACTCTAAAAGTGATTTATCTCCCCTAAACTTATTGATAATTACTCCTTTAATCAACTCCCTTTCATCGGGATCTAGAAGTTGCAAGGTACCGACAACCTGAGCAAAAGAACCCCCTCGATCAATATCTACGACTAACAGGGTAGGTGCCTTGAGATATTTAGCTACCCGCATATTAGTTAAGTCGCGGTGTTTGAGATTGATTTCAGCAGGAGATCCTGCCCCTTCACAGACTACCCAATCATATTCTAGTTTGAGGTATTCTAAAGCTGTTGTAATTGCCTGCCAACCCTTAGTAAAATACTCCTCATAGTAGGTTCTGGCTGTAGTTGTTCCCACTGCATAACCATTGAGGATTACTTGAGAAGTCATATCTCCTTGTGGTTTAAGGAGAATTGGGTTCATTTCTATTTTCGGGGTTGTTTTCGCCGCCCAAGCTTGCACAGCTTGAGCATAGCCTATCTCACCTCCCATCTTGGTAACATAGGCATTGAGAGCCATATTTTGCCCTTTGAAAGGGGTTACGCTATGACCACGATTTACTAATATACGACAAATAGCTGCAGTCATTAGAGACTTACCAGCATGGGAAGTTGTCCCGACTATCATTAAAGATGGCATTAGGCTTGTTTAATTATTCCTCTTAATTTTATGCCAAAATTTTCATAATACAGCAAATGTAAATCTCGTTACGCCACAACTTAAAAACCAAAACCCAAGCGGGGAACCCCGAGAGAGCACCCTTGTTTTGTGGCTTATCTGTTGACAAACTGCTGTAAATTGTTAAATCATATACAATAATTTGAGTCTAAAATGTTTCAAGTTATTGAGTATTTCTAATAAAATTAGACCACCACGGTCAGAGTCGTCAAGGGGTAGATTGGGTATTTTTTTATCTGGAAATGTCCCGAGAGATAAAATATTATAAAAAGGATAAGAAAGATAAAAGAATCTCTAAAAAATAGATTTATTTACTGATTTTTTAAGCACAAAATTGTCTACTCAGGCAGTCCAGCTAAAATAAGTGTTATGTTAGAGTTATTTGCCTTATCTCTTCAGGCAACTAAGAAATAATGACCAGCTTAACAATACTACCTAAGACCTATCAATTCCTGCCTCGTTTTTATCGCCTTTCTGTTGTCAGTACCTTATCTAACATGATGGTTCCCCTAGCAGGTCTAGTGGACACAGCATTTCTGGGGCATTTGACAGATATAAAACATTTAGCAGGAGTAATACTCGCTTCCATTCTTTTCGACTATCTTTATCGAGTCCTCAAATTTTTGCGATCCAGTACAAATGCTATGACTGCATCTGCCAAGGGACTAGGAGACGATAAAGCTATATTAGTAACTGGACTACAAAACGTGCTAATTGCACTAGGCATTAGCTTAGTCATTCTATCTCTACAATATCCCCTACAAAAGATAGGCTTTGCTTTATTAGCGGGATCTTCAGAAGTAGAACTATCAGGGGTAGATTATTTCTATGCCCGAATATGGGGAGCGCCGGCGGTATTACTGAACTTTGTCATTATGGGCTGGTTCTTGGGTCGAGAAATGAACGGTATTGTTTTATTGATGTCCCTAGTTGGTAATTTATTCCATGTCTATCTAGATTATTTAATGATTGTGCAATGGGGATGGGAGAGCACGGGAGCAGGTCTGTCCACTGCTATCAGTCAATACTTGTGCTTAATTGTAGGATTGATAGGGATCTCTTTTTCTATTCAATGGTCTCTATTACCAGCCGCTTTTTCTAAGCTCCTAGAGAGAACTTCTCTCAAAGAAACAGTCTCATTAAATACCAATATTTTGGTTCGGTTTATTGTCTTAATTTCTACCTATGCCTTTTTTACCAATGTCAGTTCTGCTTTTGGTACTGTAACTCTGGCTCAAAACGGTTTACTATTACAAATTGCTTTACTGAGTCAATTTACAGTTAATGGCATAGGCTTAACAACCCAAACACTAGCCAGTAATTTTCAAGGCAAAGGCTCTAGAGAACAGTTATTACCCCTTTTAATTGTTTCTGCCTTAACAAGTTTACTAATTGCTTCAGGAATTGCGCTGGTTTCTGTTCTCTTTCCTGATGCAGTCTTTGGACTATTAACGGATCATCAAGAAGTGAATGAACAAATTACTAAATATTCATTTTGGCTATTGCCCTTGTTAGAAATTACGGCCATTGCCTTTATGTTGGATGGTTATTTTACAGGACTAAAAGAAGGTAAAACCTTACGTAATGCAGTTCTGGTCTCCTTTTTTCTAGGCTATTTGCCTTGTTTAGGAATCGCTTGGTATTTACATAGTAATAATTGGCTCTGGTTATCACTGGTCATGTATATGACTACTCTTGCTATTTATTTAGGTTTACGAGTTCCTAGAACGCTGCAACCGTCAAATTTGAGCTTATCGCCTAAAAAGACCTAACCCATTATTAACTCTAACTGCAAGGGCAGGTGGTTTATCAATCACTTGTCCACCTAGATATAGACTACTTGAACTACCGCCATCTAAGTTTAAGGCATCTATAGCACCTAGACGCTGCATTAATTCTGCAAATTCCATTAAACTCGCTCCTGTCCCCTCTATCCGGTTATGCAATGCCACTAGGAGAATAGTTCCTTTAGAAGTCGTGGCAATACCACTTCTAGAGGCATTCTGCTTTTGAAAAGCCTTCTTAAAACCCTCTTTGTCTACATCTAAGACTATTTTTCCCTCCTGCATCAGAAGTGGGCCAGCACCGAGAATATAGGGATAATCGCCCAAAACCTCTGGCGTACTTTGACTAGTGAGTTGCACAGGGAGATTTTTTTCTAAAGATAAACTGCTTTGACCTCTTTGAATGAGTAAATAACCATCTTTGGGTATAACTATCGGAGTCTTATCCACGTTTGTTACTATTTGGTCTCTAATCTCTCCATTTTCTACGACAAAGACTGTTTCCTTGCCTGTCATCGGAGTGTAAGTAAGTCCCCATTCAGGGGTATAACGAGAGAGTCCTAGTTGAATATAACCGCTATTGAGTGAGACAATAGGTAGGCTGACTCCTTGCTTAGTAGAGAGAGTCTCTTGCCAACTTAAATGTCCTAGTTTGAAGTTTCCCTCTCTATCCCAAGCAATAACACCTCGGTCGAGAATAGGACTAGATAGCCAGATATTATCTCTTTTCAGCGCTCCTAATGGCTGATGGGTCTTCCGATTAAAAAAACCTCCATTGATCGCTGCTACTGCTTCTTGACTTTGCGCCATGCTAGCTACAGACGCGATCCCGACTAGTCCCTGAGAACTATTTAGCAGAGGTTTGACTATTAAAGAGGCTGTTTTGAGATCTATTTCTAGATAAGTCACAGGAAAGACCTTGTCAGGTGCAAAATCGATATAGTCTTGATGTAAGGTAAGTCCAGGCTGCCACTTAATAGTCTTAGGATTTACTTCCTTAACTTGAATAAATTTTTCGAGAGGAATATTGAGAACTAAACTATCTCCTACTACTTTACTCTCTATCCCAGCATCTTGTATTAACTCTGTCACATCTAAATAGCGATAGGGATAATTAAAGCTTACAGGTAATTCTTTAACGGAAGAAAACCATCGTACAGGTTGTAACTCATAGACAGAGTTATCTAGAGATTCTACGCCGAGAACTTTTTCTAAGCCTGGATCACTGATCCCTATATGAGTTATATTATTCTCCTGCCATTTTCGCCATTGCACCTGCAAGGTTTTGTGATTTGCTATAATCGTATTGCCGTGTTCCTCAAAATTTTGTGCCTGAGTTAAGGAATTAGAAAAAAATAGAACACATATTACAATTAAACTGGAGAGGATGTAGCCGTAGGTACTCTTATAGTAGGAAGAAAGAGATTTTCGCCGCATAGTTGAATTAAAGACGATTAAACAAAGTATAGATATAGGCGATTATTTCAGTTAGAATCACCTTAGCTCCTTCACTAGTCTTCCACCAAGTTTCAATAGGATAAGACTTAGATCTATAGGAGAGGGCTCCTATTTGTACCAGTTCAGGACGAAAAATCCTTTTAAAGACTAACCAACTACGTCGAGTATGTACATCAAAGGAGTAGATATTCACTCCAAGGGGTGGCTCAGGTAATTCTAGTAACTTCTTTTTTACTTCTTTCACTGCTGCTATAGTTCGACCTATTTCAACTTTTGGAGTAGGCACAATCATTATTTTCTCATTAGGACAGCCTAATTTATTCAAGGTAGCTGCTGCTAGTTCCGCATAGTTTTTGTAAACAGATACAAAGCTCTCTCTTTTTAATTCTCCACCTGTTGTTATTAACCTAGAATATTTTCCAGCTTCAAATTCCTTTAGGGCTTCTTTCAAAGCATCACTACTCATCCAGCCTTCTACTACTAAAATCTCAGCATTTACCGGTTTATTTATAGCTAAAAAAGAGTGAATTTTCTTGATAATTACTAAAATAATTAACCCTAATAATAAAAATATTAATAAGATACTTTCTAAACTTAAACCCCAACCACATCTATATTGAAAGAAAACGGATAGTAACATTTTTACTTACTTTTGCTGTTGTTTTAAATAAGCAAAAACCGACAGATCTCCTAGATCAGGATCAAGAGGTTGTGTGGCTTTACGAATGACAAATAACACAAACAAAATGCTCCATAAACCTAGTAATAATCTTTCGGTTGGTACAGATAATAAACCAGTTAAATGCCCTAGTAATAAAAATGGTACAAGCAGGGTTAATACCTTAGTTTCTAGCCTATTAAAACAAAAGGCTTCTTTAATATAAATTCCTGTTAAAGCCACAAAAATAAAACCAATACCTAGTAAAGACAGAGGATTATCATAGACATAAATAGCTAATGGTTCCGACTGTTTAAAGGTGAAAATTAAAGCAGCAATAGTGCCTATCAACCAAGAGAGTTTTAAAAGACGATGTAAGAAGATTAAATAAATATGAATCTGGGAAAGACTCAGTCCTAAACCCAAGATAAACAGATAAAATAAAGGAGTTAAAAGGGGAGTCAAAGATGGATCTGACCTAAAGACTAAATAAGTAGCCAAAACTAAGCAGGTTGCCATAATACCCAAGCCTAAACGATAAAGAATTACTTCTAGTCGTTCATCTTTAGTAACTGTAAAGGGACCAAACTGCCCTTGATATATAGTAGATTCTCTCATCATTTTTCCAACATTATGAATGAATTACTCAAAGTTTTTGTCTACGGGACTTTAAAACCTGGTCAAGTTAATTATACTGCCTATTGCCAAGGACGAATTATTGAGGAAAAGAAAGCCTATACTTTTGGGAGATTATACTATCTAAAAGCCTTAGGCTATCCAGCCATGACCCCAGGAACTCATAAGGTTTACGGTTATCTTCTTGTTTTTAATGATTTTACTCATCTCCAACAATTAGATCGCTTAGAAGGATATCAGTCAGAACGTTCTCCAGAAGAAAATGAGTATCAAAGAAAATTAATACATATTTATGCTGATTCAGATACTAGCTCTGACTCGGCTTGGGCTTATCTAATGACACCTGATAAAATAGCACTCTATCAGGGTATTGTCTTGGAATCTGGTTATTTTAAGGCTGATTGTTGACCGGAATGTGGTAGGGGAATAATTGGACGGTTTAAAGCAATTGTTAAAGATTCATTTTCTTTTAATTCGGATGAATTGTATGTAGACGCAAGGTCAGCCCGACTCGAAGAAAATTGTTTAGGAACATAGAAAATCAGACCCAAGATAGCTAAACATCCTATTGACAAAGTAAGACTAATTTGCTTATTTTTCTGCTGTTTATCAATTTTAGCAAATACTTTCGTACACATATCCTCTGTAGACGTAGTATGCACTATCGGTATGTTTTTAATACTTTGTTCGATTTGTAACAAATTTAGATACATATTTTTAAACTCTCGATCACCATCGAGCCATTCTTGAACCTGTTTACGTTCAGTTGGCGTTACTTGATTGTCAATATACGCACTCAACAACTCAAAGCGCTCTCCCTTAGAGAGTACCTTTGCGTCTTCTTCAGAAAAGTCTGCTTTCATTATTTCTACCTTCATTGAGTGACTAGTCTTGAGAACTAAAATCACCCCTCACAGAAAATTACAGGTTTTGCCAATAAGGTTCTAAAATTGATTGTAATTTAGCTCTCGCCCTGTTAATGCGAGACTTCACTGTTCCTAGTGTAACACCTGTAATTTGAGAGATCTCCTCATAAGGCATCTCTTGCAGTTCTCTTAGTATTATAGTAATACGAAAAGCATCGGGTAACTGAGCGATCGCCTCTCTGAGTTTTTCATAGAACTCCTCTGTGCAGAGATTATCTTCAGGGTTAGGGTAATCAGAAACTATATCCCAATCCATTTCGCCATCAAGCACTTGACGGGGAGCATCTAGAGAAATAGGATTATTAATACGTTTACGTTTGCGTAGTTCATCGTAAAAGAGATTAGTCGCTATTCTACTCAACCAGCAGCGAAACCGATTGGGTTCATTAAGTCTTTTTATGTTACGATACACTCTAATCCAGACCTCTTGTGCTAAATCGGGGCGATCTTGCCAGTCAGGTGCTAGGTGATACAGAATGCGCTCTAAATGAAATTGATAGCGCCGCAATAACTCAGCAAAAGCTGCTCTATCTGGCTCATTTCCAGCTTGGCAGATGATAATTAAATCATAGTTAGAGAGCTTTTCCAGAGATGGAACCACTCCAGTTGAGTCAGAATTTTGATTAGACCAGGCGTTAGAAATAGATTGAGCCATTTTTTTGCAACAAATTTTAAATAAACTCCCCACTAAATCCCAATAGACGAAATTTTAGGTAAAAAGTTCCCGAAAAATAAAAAAAATTATAACTTGTGTCTATGTCTTGTCTATCACAAAGTTTGATCTTAAGGTTCACTAGACTGAGATTATATTTTTATGTCTCTCTACTGCCGATTTTAGGGCAACCCTACGATACCTACTACCTTACCCAAAATGATTGAACCTAGCTTATTAGCCTTAGACTTTGATGGAGTTCTCTGTAATGGTTTGAGAGAATATTTTCAAACCACTAAAAACGCCTATATACAGATCTGGTCAGATCTTCGGGATTTAGAAAAATACGCCGAGTCATTTTATCGAGTACGTCCCGTCATTGAAACAGGTTGGGAAATGCCCCTAGTTTTGCGAGCATTAGTTCTGGGTAACACAGAAGAAGAGATCTTCGACAACTGGAGAACTCTACTGCCAACATTATTAGTGCAAGAAAAGGTCAATTCTGCTCAATTAATGAAGGAAGTAGATAACTATAGAGATCAACAGATAGAATCTAACTTAGAAGAATGGTTATCTCTACATCAGTTTTACCCAGGAGTCATTAACAAAGTGCGCGAAACTCTCGAGAGTGGCTTACCAGTATATATTATTACCACTAAAGAAGGACGCTTTGTGCAAAGACTACTAGAACAAGAGGGGATTATTTTACCACCAGGCTATTTAAAAGGGAAAGAAGTGAAACAACCTAAGCCACAAACTCTACTAAACTTAGTAGAAACAACAGGCATTAGTCCTGAGAAAATCTGGTTTGTAGAAGACCGTCTAGAAGCTCTCTGTGCTGTGCAAAAAGAAGAGCAACTAGAAGGAGTAAAGTTATTTCTAGCTGATTGGGGTTACAATTTAGCTCAAACAAGAGAAGATGTTAGTATTGATGGACAAATTAATCTGTTATCATTAAAAGAATTCACAAATACCTTTTCTAAATGGCCAATTAAAGATGTTAGACCTAGGCAAACTAGCAGTTAAAATCCCAAGTGTGAGTCAGCATTTTCAACAGGAAGCTAAAGCCAGTCGTCAAAGAATAGAACAAGCTCATCTAATTTTGCAAGAAACTCTCCCACACCAAGAGGAGATAATCAAAAAACAAAAAGAATATGAAGCCTATCTAAATTTTTCTAGCGCCATCCCTTTAGAGTATATAAATACTGCAAAAAAAATACCTTCATCACCAGAGAGTCATAGTGTTTTCGCCACAGATGGCTCACAAATAGCCCCTTCTCACCATGAAATAGCCTATTGCTATCTATTAAACATCGGGAGAGTAATGCTACATTATGAACAAAATCTCCATCCTTTACTAGATAGCATTCCAGAAATCTATTACAAATCAGAAGACATGTACATAGCTAAACAATGGGGCATCAGAACAGAAGAATGGATGACCTATCAAAGAACAGTTTTAGAAATACAGGTCTTAGCAGAAATGGCCTGTCGTTGGGTACGTCCACCAGGTCCACACTATAACCCTAACTTAGCCCTAGTTGATGGCTCTTTAATCTATTGGTTTTTAGACAGTCTCTGCGCTGAAGCAAGAGACCGCATTCTCTTTCCTATCTTAAGCTTTTGGGAAGATTTAAGACAGAATAAAGTACCACTTTTAGGCTATGTCAGCGCCTCGCGCAGCATGGAAGCAATTAATTTTTTGCGATTTCCTCAATGTCCCCATCCACAACCTAATTGTCAAGCCTATTGTGGTTCATCTCTCAATAAAGCACCTTGTCAAACCATCGACCCTCTCAGAGATGTCACCTTATGGCAATACCTTCTCCAACCAGGTCAACGTAGCTGTTTATGGAAAAGTCGCCTAAAAATACTAGATCTCTATGATGAAGCTCATCGCATTTATTTCTGTTATCTCAATGTAGGTACAGAAATAGCCAGAGTAGAAATTCCCGCCTGGGTAGCTGAAGATGAAGCACTACTGGAGCAGTCTTTAGGTATTCTCTTAACACAAGTTTATAAAGGCTTTGGCTATCCTATTGCTTTAGCAGAAGCCCACAACCAAGCAGTAATTCGTTCTGCAGATCGTAATCGATTCTTTAGCCTTCTAGAAGAACAATTAATTTATGCAGGCTTAAGAAATGTTGGCACATCCTACAAAGAGGCTAGCAAAAGAAGAAGTATTGCTTGAAAACCCTACACCCTACTAAAACGCTCTAGTAAAGATTCAATACAACTCTGGAGTTGCTCTTGTTCCCATCGGGCTAAAAGATGTGCTACTATCGCTGCACCCCCTGCAGCCACACCCTCTTTGACAAATCCCTCCTCATATATACGCAAGCTAGGATAGATAGAATGGGCAAAACTCAACTTAGTCGCCAGTAAGGGAACATCAGAGATCATTTTAGCTAGTCCCACAGTATCTCCTGTCGGATCTTCTGCTACCCAACGAGTTGTCCCAACTACAATATTCTTTAAATTAACCTGTCCTAGACTTTTTATAAGCGCATAGACAGCTAACATTTGGGTACCCCCTGCTAAAAGGACTCCAACTTGAGAAGAAGCTGCCATAGCCATTCCCGCGACAACTATTTGCATCGGATCACCCACTGCGGCCACTACTTCTAAAGGAGAACTAGATAATAATAAAGCTCTATTTAATCCCTTTTGGACAATTTCTAGTTTTTGTTGATGATTACAGTGAGGATGACTACTATTAACTAGTCCTGCGGCATCGATACCCAAACCTAAGAGTAAAGCTAAAGCAGTAGAAGTCCCGCCAACTACACATTCTCCTAAAATTAAATAACTACCTGCTGCTTCCTTAGCTAATTTTTCTCCCCAAAAAAGACCTACTTGATAGAGATGTTTAACCACATCTAAGGGTAAAGCTGCTCCACTAGTGAGACAAGCAGCAGGTCTTCCCCCTAAGTCTATATGAGGGACAGAGGGGGGTTTAGGTAATCCCGCATTGAATATAGTTAAAGGGATAGAGAGGGACTCAATAACAGCGCGGGTAATAAATACAGGTGATACTCCTGCTGTTAAAGGTGGTAGGGGATATGTAGGGTCAAGAGAAACTCCCTTATAGAGAAACTCGGCATCAGCAATAGCTGTAAATTTCCGAGCCTCGGGAGTCGCACCTGCCGCTGAAATACCTGAAATTAATCCTGTGGCTGTAAATCCCAAAATACAGGCTAAATGAGGGGTTTTTCCTTGATAACGAGTTAGCCAGGCTGCTCCTTCTTCTTTTGCTGTGTAGACATTAATCACGCTGAGATTTTTTAATATCCTATTACCCTGTACAGAATGTCATGTCCTCGGTAAAAAGGCTTGTAAAAAACGCCACTACAATTATATTGAATATCCCCACTATTGACATTATCTATTGTACAGCCTTGTGGTAAATATGTGACTACTGCTCCTAATGGAGGCTGAATTACAACATAGGAGTCACCATTGCGCTGTAAAAAAACTCCTTCTGAGTATATATAATTAAACGGCGTTGGTGATACTGTATAAGTTGGACTGTTGTAAACATAAACTGGACTGTAGTAGGGAGGGGGAGCGCTTAAAATAGCACCTATTGTCAAGCCTGCTGCAAAGCCGATCAACCCCCAAGCTGGCGGCGTGTAGTAACCCCAACCATACCAACCCCCACCGTACCAACGAACGCGGTGGACGAAGTTGATATGGTTGTTTGTAACATAAATTCTATTAGTATTTATAGTCCTTATCTCACCTGGTCTATATAGGTGGTTATAAGAATAGCCATTGTATCTATATGGGTGGTTATAAGAATAGCCATTGTATCTGTTTTTGTAATTGTTATGATAATAGCTTCCCGAGCCATTATGGTAGTAGCTTCCCGAGCCATTATGGTAGTAGCTTCCCGAGCCATTATGGTAGTAGCCTCCCGAGCCATTATGGTAGTAGCCTCCCGAGCCATTATGGTAGTAGCCTCCCGAGCCATTATGGTAGTAGCCTCCCGAGCCATTATTGTATGGGTCAGCTAAAACAGAGGATATATTCAGTAAATTAACAGTAGGGAGTAAAGATACCAACAGGGCAAGGAGAGAATTATTCCAGTATTTCATGAGGCGTACCTCTGTAATTTTGTTTCTGAGGAATGTCTAAAATGTAAATTAGTTTTTAGCAGCTTTGATTCTGACAAGAGTTGAGTTTATATTTCTAGAACTATACTAATTTTAGCATAAACAAAAAAAACTTGTGGCTTAAGTAAAGCTAATACAAAAATATAGTTATGTTTCTTGGCAAAATAAAAATTAAATCAATTTACAGCAAATGTAAATCTCCTTACCCCACAACTTAAAAACCAAAATCCCTACGGACTCGCTCCCTGGTTTTGTAGCTTGTCTGGTCTCAAATTGCTGTAATGACCAAAAACTTAAATTATCCTATTTCCCAGTTCCCATTCCCTAGACCTTTTCAAGAAGTCTAGGGAATAAGACCTATTTAAGTAAACTTGGCAAAAATTCGAGACATTGACACTCTCTTTTGCTGGTTTCTTTACATTCGAGCAAGAGCAGCAATTTTGGTTATCTTCTCAGGTTCAAGTCCCGCTAAGTCATCAGGACTCAACCAACCCTCCTTGAGCAATTCTGCGAAAACAAAAATTAGAACTGAAAATCTATAGTCATATTTGCCTTCCATTTGATGTCTTCTAGCACTCAAGAAGTCATTTAACTGCCAGAGATCATCTACTTTGGTAATTTCAGTGGCTTTTTGACAAATATATTTAATCAAAGTCTCAGTTTCTCTTTCATTGGCTATTTTGAAAGCTTTATAGGCTATCTCTTTCTCTGTTTCAGTCCAGATACCTTGGGTAGTTTGTATCATTAGTTTTTAAATTTATATTGTTTGTATAGATCATAGTCTTTCAGATTTTTGATCTTTACAGCAATCCGAGACTAGGCAAACTACAAAACTAGGACGCGGGGCGGATCTCCGCAAGGTTTTTGGTTTTTAGTTTGTGGCGTAACGAGATTAAATTTTGCTGTTATTCTAATAATCTAGCATAAAATATATATTTATCTTAAGTGATCGTTTAAATAATTTAATAATTGAGAGATAAATATTAAAGTTTACCCCCTAGAACACAAATTCTAGGGGGTAACTGTGGGATTTGTTGAAGAAAAATTTTAAGAACGAACTAAGTTTAATAACTCTTTGGGAGAAGCTAGTAAATCTATAGCAACAAAAAAGATTTTATTTTCAGGGGTAAGTAAGAATCTCCAAGCTACGTTCATCCCCACACCAGCACCAAACCAGGGAGTTTGTACCTTCCCAGTGACTTTAATTTGAGTAAAGCCATCTGCTGCTGGTTCGGTAACTCCGCGTTCAGGGATTAACCTGAGGTTCTGACAGTCTTGTTGGAAAAAACGCAATATCAAATCTTTTCCCACAATTGGTCTTTGGAAAGGAGGTTGTAAAGCGCCATCAGGAGTAAATAAATTAATTAATTCATTAAAATCATTAGCATTTAAGTTATCCATGTAACTCAAGATAGTTGAATTAGTGACACCTTCAATAGTCACTTTAGTTCTTTGTGAGAGGGCTGTAGGAGGTTTTATAGGTTCGACAACTGGGGTATAGCTACCTAATTTACTAGGGTCGTATCCCATATCAACTACAAAATTGCGTAATACTGTAATTTGTTGGCCTGATTCTAGACCTTTGATTGTTTCAAGTACCGCCGCAGCATTAGCAGAGAGTTGATATCCTTCAGGAATAGGAGCAACAATTCCGTCCTTCATCCAAACAGCCAATTCATACCAAAAGCCTAACTTGATATTGACAGCCCAAGTTGCATAAGTACGAGAAATAGTAGTATCTGCGCGATTAACTAGGTCACACATTACCTGTGTTTGTTGTTGAAAATTCATTTGTCGAATTTCCTTTAAGGTTAGTTCAGCCAGTATCATGCTTGCAGCTCCTGTCGCAGCGATAGTTATGGTTTTACCCATTTCTAGGTAAGCAAACCAGATCAAAGCGAGTTGGTCTTCAGCTCTGAGTTGATTGAATCGAGCAGTAGTAGCGGGAATAGCATCAGCGGTTAAAGTCCCGGGGAAAATGTTTCGGGCTGAATCAATAGTGAATGGCATAATGTACACAGTAAACTTGTTATGTTTGTATAAAGTTTAACATAATCGATATAATAAAGTTCAAAAAAGATATACACTGTAAATAATAATAATTAATGTCTGAGATTAATTCTAATAATTTGATCGGATCTCTTCCTCCGGGTAACCTTGGACTTCCCTTACTTGGTGAATCGTTTAATTTTTTGGCAGAGCGAAACTTTTTTCAGAAAAGAAATAAGAAATACGGCCATATTTTTAAAACACATCTTCTCGGACGTCCAACTGTTGTAATGACAGGAACATCAGCTAATCGATTTATTCTCTCAACTAATAGTGACCATTTTTCTTGGCGGGAAGGTTGGCCAAAGACTTTTAAAGAACTCTTTGGTAACTCTCTCTTTTTGCAAGAAGGAGAGGAACATAGAAGAAATCGTAAACTTTTAATGCCTGCTTTTTGTGGCAATTCGCTAATTAACTACATCGCTACGATGGAGGATATTATGCAAAGCTATTTTGAAAGGTGGGAAAAACAAGAGAGGTTAGCATGGGTCGATGAACTTAAACAGATGACTTTTGATATTGCTAGTGTTTTATTACTAGGTAGTGAGTCAGGTGCAATGACTCGAAAACTCTCTCAGGAATTTACCAAGTTTTCTCAAGGACTGTTTACACTTCCTGTAAACATACCTGGAACACCTTACAATAGAGCTATTGGTGCTAGAGACAAAATATTGCGACACGTTGAAATTGTCATTGAAAAACGCCAAAAAAATCCTCAAAACGACGCGCTCGGATTACTTGTACAAACTCAAGATACAGAAGGAAACCGTCTCTCTTTAGAAGAAATTAGAGTGCAGGCTCTTTTAATGCTCTTTTCAGGACATGAGACTACCACTTCTATGTTAAGTTCCTTCTGTCTTGCTTTAGGACAACACCCATCTATATTACAAAAAGCCAGAGAAGAACAATATTCTTTAGGTATTACAGGCAGGTTAAATATAGAACAACTTCGTAATATGCCCTATCTAGAAAGAATCTTTAAGGAAGTAGAGAGACTTTATCCGTCAGTTATTGGGGGGTTTAGAGGGGTGATTAAAGCGTTTACTTTTGATGGTTATTATGTTCCTGCTGGTTGGCAACTTCTTTATTTAACAGAAGGTGCTCATAAAGATCCGACAATCTATACTAATGTTGAAATGTTTGATCCAGATCGCTTCAGCCCAGAAAGAGCGGAAAATAGTAAAGTAGATTATAGTCTAGTTGGTTTTGGGGGCGGTTCACGTATCTGTTTAGGGATGGCTTTTGCTCAGATGGAAATGAAGATCTTTGCTTCTTATCTTTTACGTTATTACAATTGGGAAATTTTACCAAATCAGGATCTTTCACTGAAACCTATACCCACATTACATCCTCGTTCAGGATTAAAAGTCAAATTCTTTAAAAAGGATGGCTCTGGTAGAGAGCGCAAAAATGCCAAGAATGTAAATTAGTTTTTTAAGGATTATTTGTTTAGCAGGTTTGGGAAATAGAGGAGTTATCGACTTAGAACATGGTATATTGGTAATAAAGCTAAAATTAGGAGTAGCGTTCTTTGCCCCCAACATCAGCAAAGATCATCGCCATAGTCAATGGAAAAGGAGGAGTAGGGAAAACTACTTCTGCTGTTAACGTAGCCTCTATTCTAGCGGAAAAGTCCTCTGTGCTTTTAGTAGATGCCGACCCACAGGCTTCAGCGACTTGGTGGTCGAAAAGGGGTTCAGAAGGGATGGGGTTTGATATACAACAAGAACCTGAACCCGAATTTCTAGCAGAAATAAGACAGATAAAAGAGTATGATTGGATAGTTATTGATACTCCACCAGCCACACAAACCCTAGATGGAGCCATTAGTAACGCCGACTATCTAATCTTACCAACCCCGCCTGCTCCAATGGACTTAATGGCTTTAATTGAGACGGTGAAAAGGTTTATCTTACCCAGAGAAATACCCTATCGAGTCGTCTTAACAAAAGTAGATCCGCGCAGTATTAAAGAAGCAATAGACGCACAAAATACCCTATTAGAATTAAATATAGCTACCTGTCATGCTTTTGTTCGTCTCTATAAAGCCTATGAAAGAGCCGTTTTAGATGGGGTAGCCATAACACAAGGAAAAGGAAAGCAAGCAAAAGAAGCAGAAAAAGATTACCGTCGTGTGGTAGAAGAATTAAAAAGAGATTGGTTAGGTAAATGACAACAAAAAAAGAACTATCGGATATAGTAAGAGAAGGGATGCAGGATACAGAGACCCCTGTAAAAGAGACAACTAAACGGAAAACTTCACCACCTAAGGTAGAGGAAAATGAAGAACTAAAAAGTCTCAAGTTAAAACTAGAGGAAGAACAGGAAAGGGTAAAATATCTCCAGCAACAAGTAATCCAACAACAAGAACAAGTCAAGAGTCTTTCTCAAGCCTTAGAAGAAAAGCAAGAAAAAGAGAAAAAAAAATTTATTGTTCCAGTAGGGATACATAACCATTTAGTTATTCTCCCTTCTACTTCTACAGTTCTCACAGATGAGGAGATAGGCTGGTTTGACTGAACATCTGAAACAGTTTCTACTATCAAAGGGTAAACTGACTTTTGCCCAATATATGGAAATTGTCTTATATCACCCTCAATATGGCTACTACACCTCAGAATCAATAAAAATAGGTAGTAGAGGGGATTATTTTACCTCTGTCTCTCTAGGGGCGGATTTTGGTGAACTCTTAGCCGAACAACTATTAGAATGTTGGCAGAATTTGGGCTGCCCTTCCTCTTTTAAAATAGTAGAAATGGGAGGAGGTTCAGGACAGCTAGCTGTAGATATTTTAAATTATCTAGGACGTAATTATAAAGACTTTTATCAGACTATTAATTACTGCTTAATAGAAATATCCCCCCAACTGAGACTACAACAGCAGGAGTATATTAAAACTAATCTAGAAGCACCTCTACCTATTAACTGGTATAGTTGGGCAGAGCTTCCTTCTATTGTGGGTTGTTTTCTCAGTAATGAGTTAGTAGATGCCTTTCCTGTACATCAAGTTATAGTTAAAAATGGGAGATTACAGGAAATTTATGTAACCTATCTAGGGGGGTCTGGGGGCTGGCGTAGCCCCCCGGAGGGCATTGGTTCCCCCGAGACATATAGTCAGGGAGAATTTAGCGAAACTATAGAAGAACTCTCCACCCCTAAACTAGAGGAATACTTCCACCTGATAGGGATTAATATTTTTTCCTATCCTGATGACTACCGGACGGAAGTCAACTTGCAAGCTTTAGAATGGTTGCAAAAAGTTTCCGATAAGCTAGAGCAAGGCTATGTCATTACTATAGACTATGGTTATATAGCCTCCCGTTATTATCATCCTCAACGCGTTCAGGGAACCCTACAATGTTACTGGAAACAGAGTCGCCATAACGACCCCTATCTCTATCCAGGTCAGCAAGACATTAGTGCTTCTGTAGACTTTACCGCTTTAGAAGTTTGGGGAGAAAAAATAGGCTTAAAATTTCTGGGACTGACTAAACAAGCTCTTTTTTTGATGTCTTTAGGACTAGGAGATCGTCTCAATGCCTTATCATCAGGGACAGTGACTGTTCCTGAAGTCTTAAAACGCCGTGACGCACTCCATCAGTTAATTAATCCCGTTGGTTTGGGGGGTTTTCAAGTCCTCATTCAGTCTAAGGGGATAGGGGACTTGCAAAGAAATAAGATACCAGTTATCCAGTTGGAATAATGGTTATATCCCATGAGGGCAAATCTATTGAAGGAAACCAAAATTGCCGACTATATTCTAAGTCTTCTGTTGATGGAATTACA
>Ga0209085_1000236_pt1 | contig 42418 bp, 38 predicted proteins | sample C_131016_EF_Meta_FD_187310 | JGI IMG/M metagenome (GOLD analysis project Ga0209085, IMG submission 187310) | Freshwater microbial communities from Lake Croche, Canada to study carbon cycling - C_131016_EF_MetaG (SPAdes) (version 2) | ecosystem: Environmental > Aquatic > Freshwater > Lake...
CCTACCAATAACAGAATCGACATCGCTAACCATGACCGTAGTGGCTGCAAATATTCTTCTTAAAATGATTTCAAGCGTACCTTTTCCAATTCCCTCGCCACCTAGCATCACTATCATTACGCCGGGCTTTTCTTCTGGTTTTTGTAGCATGTGTGACAGATAGTGGATTAAATAGTTATAAGCCTCCATATCCCCAGCGCAAAGTACATATTTCAAATACAACTCAATGGTCTGCCAATTACCTTGTGCAGGAGTAACAGTCGGGCCAATCCAAAGATTTAAAGTATCGGCCGGCTCGGTTTTAGGGGAAAATGCAACCCGTCTATAAATTGTGGTGCTTGGGTCGGTCCAAAAATCTTCAATGACTTGACTTGATTTTGCGTTCGATGGGATAAGTTGAAGACTGCGCTTAATGGCTAGGTTTGCATCTTGTTTTTGATACACCTTCAATCCGGGTGCAGCTCCCATGCCTTGTTGCCACAATAAATCACTGGGCCTAATTAATCCGAACTTGCCTCCTAATTCTAGAATTTCATATTCTTGCTGAATCAAGCTCAATACATTTACAGGAGGTTGCATATTAATTACCGCACTCATACGGACTCCTCATGGGCTATGGCGATAGTTGGTTTAGTTAAGCCATACCCAAATGCTCTTGCAAGATGGACTAAGGTTCCCATGGTGATGCCTCGTTCTCTGTAATCAAAACTTGAGCGAATGATTGTTAGACCATCCTCTGTAAATCGTTCGGGCGCAGTAAGGCTCCAAGCCCGCTCTATTTCTTCTGCGCAGGACCATCCGGTAGATTCAATAGCCCATATGATGTTGCGATACATTTCATAACTACAGTCGGCATCGATAAAGCTAAGCATTTCTTCGACCCAAGCACGATTTCTGGGTGTTTCTGGGCGTTGATACTGGCCATATGAATTATTTCTGGTTGTGGAGCCTGCTTCCTTTGGCGGAAACCATTTTTTATGAAGCGTGTGAATTGCTTCTGTGCAATCTGAAATTACTCCACGGCCTGACCAACCAGTAATCGTCAGAAATCTTCCGGAGCAGTATATTTCCAGCCCATTTTGGTTGCGGTTGACTATGAGTTGCTTTGACAGGCAGAACATACGTATGCCTTGCTTGCTCGGAGAAATCTCAATGTAGGGCTTATTCAAGCCCTCCCAAATCGCTTTTAACTCTGAGTCGCTGAGTCCTGCCTTATGGTCTATATCAATACCAATGAGGTACAAAATTTCACCATCATCATTAACGCTAAACGGCTCACCATTTAAAACAAAACCAATACCTGAAACATGAGCATTGTCAGTTGCCTTAATAACATCAAGATAGCTTAATTGGTTATTCCAATTGTGTGCATCAACCTTGAAGTCGTGCCAAGGGTCTACTGGGTATTTAGCAAATTTTCCATTAGGGTCAATATCACCCGCTTGCCAAGTGACCCATTGATTCTTCGCCATTAATTGGGCCGGAATATTTTGTGTTTCTACTATATCGATTTGATGCATAACAACTCCTTAAGCTAATGCCTCTAGCATACGAAATTTGTCTGCTTAAAGTAGGCATAAAAAGCCTACGAAATCAAATTAAAACCGACGAAATCAAATATAAAAACCGACGAAATCAAACTTCACTATTTTTGCTTCTTGGTAAGTCTTTTATGCCCACAGGAATACCGGCTTCGAATGAAAAATCATCACTTAATAAATCTATATTTGGCATTGACTTGCCTGGGCGAATTAGTCTTCTGCGTTTCTCAAGATGCCTAGCTAATGCAGTGGTATCAACACCGGGTAATGCTCCTTCACCCTCCAGAATCCTCAATGCTTTTTTAATCGTTGTGCCGGGACGTTTCTTACGCAATATGTTTATTTCTTTTTGCACGCTAAGTAGCCAGCTCCAAGGGTATTTAATTTTTCTGCCGGCATTGGGGCGTAATCCACCTCGCTTTGATTTTATTGGACTTAATAGCATAAGGTTGACTCCGGATATGAGGACCTTTCATTCTAATCAACCTAGTTTTTCTTCAGGCAGGTTAGAGTTGGCGTAATAGTAACTGCTTGATATTTTAGTATTTCAATAGCGTGTTTAAGGGCTTTAAGGGTTCTGTGTGTATAAACTTTTGTGCCTGTACTCCCTCTAATTTCATGCCCAAGAATTGAATCAATTAAATGCTCAGGCACTTCAGATTCACTAAGTTGACTTCTGACGGTATGTCTAAAGCAGTGAAAGTCTGGATATCCAACAAGTCCTATGCTGGCTCGATACTCACCAAACCAGTTAGAAAAATATCCTCCGGGTTTATTTTTGCGCTGTTTTAGATATGGCCACAATGAATCCTCGCATCCATTCTTTATATTTTGAGCGTAGTCAATAAAGCCCAGTCTGATTAGTTCGCTGTGTATTGGAATAGTGCGGATGCTTGCTGACGTTTTGACTTGTTGGTTTGCACCCATATTTGAGATTGAGAGAGTCGGCATTTCATCAGTCAAAAGAATGTCACTTGTTCTTAGTTGAGCTATTTCACTTAGTCTTGCTCCCGTATATAAACCAAGTAGTGGTATCCAATATGCGGCATCACTTCCAGCCCGCCAGTCTTTCGGTAAGACATGTTCCTGAAACAGTGATTGGCCAAAAAGGGTCTGAAGTTCTGTTTTACTCCATGGTCGGCGTTGCTTTGTCGTTTCTTTAAATAGCTCGATTCCCTCCCACGGATGTCGGCTAATAAGCTCTAAGTCTCTGTAGGCATATTTCAGTAATGTTTTCACCCAAGTAAATCGGTCATAAGCAGTTTTGCTGGCCGTCCTTCTTTCAGGCTCCTGAAGCCAAGCTCTAAAACTATCACCTTGAGCCCTCGTCAATAAATGTAGCGGAGGATTACCAGTTTGTTCTTCATATAACAGTAAGGCTCTCATGCATGTATTAATGGCATCGCTACTGAGGGGTTTCGATTTCACCCAGTGTTCATATATATTTCGAAGGTAGTATGCGGATGGACTGCATGCTGTTGGTGTTGATTTGCTTTTAGTTAGCACAGCCTGTTCATCAGCCTCAAGAATCTGTGCTCGTTTGATTGCCCCCGCTGTGAGCGCTTCTCTATAACTACATGCTCCTAGCGAAATAATGACTTTGCCGCTTTTGTATGTATTAACTAGTTGATGTGTTTTAGGAAGAACCACCCGAAGATAGTGTGAGCTTCCACGTTTGAAAATACCATTTGAGTTAGCCATGCAATACCCCAGTAAATAGCAGTTAATGCCTCTGAGTGACACAGCTAAGTGACACAAATCTTTGTTCTCAAAATAAAACCGAACATAAACAAAGACTTAAAAATCAGGTGGATGAGCCAAACCCCCGGCACTGGCAGAAATTGGGTTTGGCTGCTTCGTTCCCGACCTGACCAGGTTATCCAACCCACCATGCGGGGAGGCCCATCCACTTCCATTTTAGCTTGTTAGAATGTAAGACATGACAGCATTGGCATTAGCCCGCTCGTGGCGCCCTAAAACATTCTCTGAGCTAGTAGGACAAGATCATGTGGTTAAGGCTTTAACCCATGCTTTGGATCAGGGTCGCCTACATCATGCCTGGCTTTTCACGGGCACTCGTGGGGTAGGTAAGACCACCATTGCACGCATTATGGCAAAAGCGCTCAATTGCACAGGCGCGGATGGTTCAGGCAGGATGACTTCAGAGCCTTGTGGAAAATGCCCAGCCTGTATGGAAATTGATGCTGGTCGTTTTGTGGACTATATAGAGATGGATGCAGCAAGTAATCGCGGGGTTGACGATATTGCTGCTCTATTAGAAAAAGCAGCTTACGCACCCAGCAATGCTCGTTATAAGGTCTACATGATTGACGAGGTACACATGCTCACCAATCATGCGTTTAATGCCATGCTCAAAACTCTGGAAGAGCCTCCAGAGCACGTGAAATTTATTCTGGCCACTACTGATCCACAAAAGATCCCCGTCACGATTTTGTCTCGTTGCTTGCAGTTCAACCTCAAGCAAATGCCTGTCCCTCTGATCGTTGAGCATTTAGAGAAAGTGCTAGCAGCAGAAAAAGTGGCTTATGAAGTTAACGCATTGCGTGTCTTAGCTAAAGCAGCTCAAGGTTCCATGCGTGATGCGCTGTCATTAACTGATCAAGCGATTGCCTATGCTGCAGGTAAAGTGACTGAAGAATCCATACGCAATATGCTGGGCACATTAGATGATGCTTATCTCATTCGCATTCTCGATTGCTTAATTGCAAAAGACGGCGCCAGCCTGCTAGCAGTGGCAAACGAAATGGGGGAGCGCAGCATGTCTTTCTCATTAGCATTGCAAGATCTATCCAGTCTGTTACAAAAGATTGCAGCAGCCCAAGTGGTTCCAGAATCGGTATTAGAGGATTGGCCAGAAGCAGGCGAGATTCGTCGCTTGGCTACTCAACTTACAAAAGAAGAAGCGCAACTCTTCTACCAAATCACGATTACTAGCCGGCCCGACTTATCACTCGCACCAGATGAGCAAACTGGCTTTGCCATGACGCTCTTACGGATGTTGGCATTTCGTCCAGGTAGCAGTGGCGGTGGCGGATCAGCAGTTCCAGCGCCATCAGCCCCACCAGTCGCTAGTGCACCACGCCCAGCGACAACGGCAAAAACCGTAGCGCCCGCAGCAGCTGTAGCAACACCAATGGCAACTAAGCCAGTTGCCAGAGCTACTCCTGTGGGCGATGCTACAAATGCTCCAGACTGGCATAGCCTGATGCGTCAATTACCAGTAAAGGGTTTAGTGCAGCAGTTAGCGTTTCAGACTGAGTTACAAGATTGGAAAGATTCTGTAGCAGGTGTGCAAGCAACGATTGTGACGCCCATGCCACAGTTGGCTTCAGAAGCTTCTGTTGCAAGATTGACCGATGCGCTGACAGCTCACTTTGGTAAGCCAGTTAAGATCGTGATTGAAAAAGGCGAAGTAGAGGGTAAGACGGTTGCTAAGGTTGATGCCCAGATTCATCAAGAGAAAAGAATGAATGCCGAGCAAATGATTGCAGCTGATCCTTTTATTCAGCAATTAGAAAAAGAGTTTGGTGCCAAAGTGGTTGGTGGCTCTGTTAAGCCTCATTAATTTAAATTTACTAATAAATAAGTACTAAGGAAAAGAAGCGATGATGAAAGGTGGACTTGCTGGTCTCATGAAACAGGCCCAGCAGATGCAAGAGAAGATGAAAGTAGCGCAAGAGCAGTTGGCTGCGCTAGAGGTCACTGGCCAAGCAGCTGGCGGCCTAGTCAAAGTCACCATCTCTGGCAAATACGAGCTTAAGCGTGTCCAAATTGATCCAGGCGCAATGGATGATCGTGAGATGCTGGAAGACTTGATTGTGACGGCGTATACAGAAGCATTCAAACAAGTAGAAGCGGCTAGTGCACAAATGATGTCTGGCGCTACCGCTGGAATGCCCATGCCTCCTGGCTTTAAGCTTCCCTTCTAAATTTAATGGCACGCGTAGAAGCACCTGCTGATGCACTCGGTCGTTTGATCGAGGCCTTGCGTGTGCTGCCGGGGGTGGGGCCCAAGTCTGCTCAGCGGATGGCGTTCTATCTTTTGCAACATGATCGCAATGGCGCTGCAGTACTTGCTCAGTCCTTGGGTGAAGCAGTGCAAACCGTGGGTCACTGCGCTCGTTGCAATACCTTCTCTGAAACTCAAATCTGCATTACCTGTGCAGATGAGCGCCGCGATCCATCCTTGTTGTGTATCGTAGAAACACCTGCCGACCAAGTGATGGTGGAGCAGACCCTAAGTTTCAAAGGGAATTACTTTGTATTGATGGGCCGCCTCTCCCCACTAGATGGTATGGGCCCTAATGAAATTCACTTTGATCGCTTACTGGCTCGTATTGAGAATCCAGATACGAACGTGCCCATTCGGGAAGTAGTGCTAGCGACAAACTTCACTAGTGAAGGTGAGGCTACTGCCCATTACATTGGTGAAGTGCTGAAAGCCAAAGGCATTAAAGTCACACGCATTGCTAGAGGTATTCCAGTAGGCGGGGAGCTAGAGTATGTCGATGCAGGTACTTTGGCTAGAGCTTTGATGGATCGCCGCTAGTTCATATAAGTTCGAAGATTAAAGCTCTCTCTGCCCCATTTACTGTGCTTATAGGGGAACTACTTAATTACCTGCTGGAATAGATAGTATAGAGTAAACCCATTATAAGAAAGTAGTTCAATCAGGGAGATGAATCATGGGTAAATTTCAATCAAGCAAAATTTTGGTAGCTGGCTTAATCAGTGCTGGCTTCATATTGACTTCCAATATTACCCAGGCACAAGTAGGTTTTCCGCCACCACCACCTAAAGTGAGTCCTGCAGCTGGCGTGATTGATATGCACGTCCACCCAGACCCCGATGTTTTTGGCCGATCCTTAACCGATTACGAATTAGCAACTATTGCTCGTCGTAAAGGGATGCGCGGTATTGTGATTAAAAACCATGTGGTCACGACGAATGATCGAGCCGCTTTGGTGATGCAACAAGTCCCTGGCATTGAAGTGTGGGGCGGCATTGTTCTGAATAAATCTGTTGGTGGTGTCAACCCTTCAGCAGTAGAGTGGATGCATCGTATGTCTGGTGGCCGCGGAAAAGTCGTTTGGCTCCCCACCTTTGATTCTGATAAGCATGTCAAGACACTAGTCGACAAAAATCAATCTGGCATTGTGGTTGCGCCAAATGGCCAAGTCACCCCAGAGCTTGAGGAAGTATTAAAAATCATTGCTCGTGAAGATTTAATTCTGGCTACGGGCCATATTTCCGCAGAGGAAGTAGTAGCAGTAGTGAAGCGCGCAAAAGAATTAGGCGTCAAAAATATTTTGATCACCCATGGCCTTACCAATATCCCAGGCCTTTCTTGGGAGCAAGCAAAACAAGTGACTTCGATGGGCGCATATATTGAAATTTGCTATCTGCAATTTATGACTGGTCCTACAGCACAGTACAAATGGATGACCCATTGGGAGAAGGTGGATGCAACCGTGGTTGCTAAAGCCGTTAAGGAAATTGGCGCAGAGCATTTAGTGCTTTCAACCGATTTGGGTCAACAAGGCATGATGACTCCACCAGATGGCGTTGAGAATCAAATTGCAGCGGTTAAGGCGGCGGGCGTATCGCAAGCTGATATCGATAAGATGATGAAAAAGAACCCAGCCAAACTGTTGGGTCTAAAAGACTAGGACGCATTTCTTAGCGGGGTCATTGCGTTTTTGTCATGTCTACGACATAAAGACTAGGTAAATTCCCCCTTTTTGGGGATAATTTGGTCTGCACCACCCTTGGGCTTCAATCTCAAGCTGTGTTTGCCTAGTTTTTCCTATCGGCATGTTGCTATTGCATTGCACTGGCATCCCAATTAGAAATTGTGAATGACCCGCAAGTTTTATTTCCTCTTCCTGTTGAGTATTATTTGCACTTGTCTAGGCGCCTCTGCATTTGCGCAAAGGGCAGGGTCAGGCGCCGACCAAATTGCGAGCTTTGCATCTCCAATTGAGAATTTGCCCACTGAAGGTGAATTGTTTGGTTTACCAGTTAACGTACACGGCCAAACGACGTATATCAACCAGCGCTATAACAATTTCACCTCCAGCTATTCGGGCATGAATAGCTTAGCTGCTCAAAAATCCATGAGCTATACCTGGTCAGGAACATTATTCTTTGGCGCTCGGATTGCTCCAGATACTGACGTGTATTTCAACCCCGAAGTGATTTCAGGGGTTGCATTCTCGGGCTTGACTGGTTTGGGTGGTTTCTCAAATGGCGAGGGTAGCAAGGCGGTTGGAGCACAAGCGAAGTTTTATTCTGCCAGAGCATTTATGAGACATACCATCAATCAAGAGGGCGATAAAGTTGTTCTCGAGAATGAGGCCAATCAAATTACGCAAACGGTGAGTAGTAATCGCGTTGTAGTGACTGCTGGCCAGTTCTCTACTTTAGACATTTTCGATGACAGTCGTTATGCTAAAGACCCCCGTGTCCAGTTTATGAACTGGGGCAATATGACTTACCTGGCTTATGACTATGCTGCCGACGCACGCGGCTACAGCACTGGTCTCGCAGGCGAATGGTACCTTGACCACTGGGTGTTGCGTGCCTCTCGTATGCTGGCTCCAAAGAATCCCAACGGTCGCGATCTAAATTGGCAAATTCTGAATACTTATGGCGATCAATTTGAGATTGAGCGCCAACATCATATTGGCAAGCTTCCTGGCAAAGTGAGTGTGCTCGCTTATCGCAACAAAATGATCTTGGCTCGTTTTTCTGATGCGACCAATTATGTGGTGGCTAATAATGCACAAGGCACTCAAGCAATTAATAATGTTCGCACTAATTACCAATACAAAACAGGTGTGGGTATTCATGGGGAGCAGGCCTTAACTCATGACCTTGGTATCTATGCGCGTGCATTTACCTCAGATGGTCGTACTGAAACAATGTCTTTCACAGAGGCGGATAACTCAATTTCTGTTGGCATGGGTATGAATGGCACAAGTTGGGCGCGTCCACATGACAGTATTGGTATCTCGATGATGCAAAACGGCCTATCTAGTTATCGCCGCTCTTATTTGCAAGCTGGTGGCGTGTCTTACTTTATTGGCGACTATGCTGGTCCTAGCCAGACAATTTCTTATCGTCCCGAGCGGGTAGGCGAGGTCTATTACAACGCTATCGTGGTCAAGAATCTCCTAGCGGGCTTGAACTATCAGCACATCAATAATCCTGCTTACAACGCATCCCGCGGCCCTGTAAACATCATCTCTTTCAGGATTCATGCCGAGTTTTAAAGGCTTAAGAGGCTCAATGTTTCATTATTATCTTTAGAATCAATAAGATAGAGATTATCAATAATTAGACTTTTGACTTTTGTCACCTATAATCAATAAAGCCCCCTGAAAAGGGTATTTGTAAGATCTAAATCTGCATCAGGGGCTATAAAAACAGCATTTCATTGATTTAGAGGTTGCGGCATTTGCTGATTCACGTCAAACGTAAAACGAGCGTAGTCAAGCTACTCAAAAGCATTGCACCATATGCAATGGCTACTTTTGCTATTTCGGCTTTTGCACAAGGATCTGGTAGCAGCACTCCTGCAAGTGTCACAGTGCAATCGGGCGACTCTTCCTTAGCATCGCCACCATCGATTGGTGCGCAACTGAGTGCTCAAGATCAAAGCTCAAAGGCCGCTGAATTATTTACTCCAGTGACTAAGGCAAACACTCCCAATATCTATGTCAAAAGTACCCCATCAGGTCCAACGGAGATGGACTTGCGTCAGCTTTGGAATGAGCTCAAGATCAATAACCCGCAGCTATCTTCATTGCGTGAGTCCTATCTGTCTGCCAAGGCAACTGTTCCACAAATTGCAGCACCTGCAAATCCTCAAGTAGGTTTGGTGTGGTCTGGTATGCCAGCGAATTCACCATTTGCCTTAGGTGCTGCAAATGCACCATCAGCAGCCAACCCTAATGGCATCAGTAGCAACAACTCGATTTCTGTAGCGCAGCCGTTTCAGTTCCCCGGCAAGAAGAGTTTGGCAGCAGACATTGCTGATACCAATGCAGAAGCGCTCTTAGCCAGCTCTGAATCTACCTATTTACAGTTAGGCGCGCAACTCTCAACTCTTTACTACGGCGCACTAGCAGCTCAGAAGCAGCTGCAGGTATTAAAAGAAACGGTTGTACGTCTAGAGATGCTAAAGAACGTTGCTAAAGCGCGTTACGCTAATAATGCTGCGGCCTACGTTGAGTTTCTGAATGCGCAAGTCGCGCAAAGCGCTGCCCAAGCTGACCAGTTCAATGTCGAGCGTCAGCTCCAAGTCGCCCTCAACAACATCAATACTTTGGTGGGCCGTCACTCTCGCGAAAAATTAGTATTGCATGGAGATGTGCGCCGTGCCATGAATGCCGTACCAACTTTGCTTGAGTTAGAGGACTATGCTGAGTCGAGTCATCCTGCTTTAAAGAGTTCAGCTTTGCAATTAGACGCTGCACGCAAAGGTGTGACCCTTGCTAAAAAAGCATATCTGCCAGACTTTCAGGTCATTGGTTCTTCTTACACCCCACGCGGACCGTTTGCCTCAAATAATGGCACACTGTTTTATCAGCTTGAGTTGGACCTCATTATTCCGCTATATTTCTTTACCAAAGAAAAGTATGGGGTAGAGCAGGCACAGCGCAATCAAGCTGCTGCTGAAGCGGGCAATATTTCGAATCGGCAGCAAATAGTATTGGCCGTCAATACCGCTTATGCGACTTATGAACAAGCCAAGACCCAAACCCAGTTTCTGAGGGATCGCCAAGTCCCGCAAGCTGATGCTGCCTATAAGGTAGGTCTGACCCAGTACTCTAATAATGGTCAGGGATTTAATGATTTATTGACTGCGCAAACTCAATTGCGTAATTTAGAGATTGCATTAGCGCAAGCAGAGAGTAATCTATTGCAAGCGCAAGCAGTATTAATGGTTTCTGCAGGCAAAGAGCCTTTTTAAGGAGTAGTTTTGATCGATAAATTGATTTCGTTTTTAAAGCATTTGTTTGAAAAAACAAAGCCACTTTTGCATAAGGGTGCTGATCATGGCGCACATCATGTAAAAGTTGCTGCTGCTGGCTTAGCAGGCTTATATTGGAATCTCTCTCCGGGTAATCGCTACCGCGTTCGCTTAGCTGCTTTTGCTTTCGCTATTTTGTCCTTGGGTATTGTGGCGGGTCGCATTACCAATGTAGACCGTGCTGTCAAAATTGAAAGCTCAGGTAAAGGTCTTAAGGTAGAGGCTAGTGGCATCTTGGAGTTGAAATTGCCTGGCGTCAAACTTAATCCTGAGATCTATATATTTCAGTTGGCAGAAAAAGTTCCAGTACCCGTAAATATTAAAGTGCCAGGCCGTTTAGCATTCAATGCAGAAAAATCAAAAGTACTCTCTGCGCGTGCTCCAGGTAGGGTAGAGCGTATTTATGCTTTTGATGGTGCCCAAGTAGAGGTTGGCTCGCCAATAGTAGAGCTTTATAGCCCAGATTTTCTTTCTGCTCAGCAAGAATATTTGCTGTCCTCTAAAACTGCCAAGGTGTTAGAGGGCAATAAAACCATGAGTGATTTACTCGGTGATGCGCTCATTACCCAACAAGCCGCCGCTAATCGCATGAGAAACCTGGGTGCTGGCGAAGGCGACATTAGGAGCATTGAAGCCACCGGTAAGACTGTTAGTAATTTAGTGATGCGTTCTCCCTTGAAGGGTGTAGTAGTAAAGCGCAATGTTGAGCCTGGTACTGCAGTCAATTCTGGGGATGTGATTACTACCTTGGCGGATCCTAAGCATCTCTGGTTCTTAGGTAATGTGTTTGAGCAAGACTTTAGGATGATCAAGCAGGGCCAAAAAATGGTTTTACGTCTTGAGGCATATCCCGATAAAGAGTTTGTCGCTTATGCGAATTACATTGCGCCTGCTGTTGATCCGCAAACGCGTGCTTTACTCATTCGTGCAGATGTAGATAACGTAGATGATTTATTGCGCCCTGATATGTATGCTTCGGGCTTGCTGACTACTGGTACAGCCGATGCGGTGGTAGTACCTCAGTCAGCCATTGTTCGTATTCGTGAGAGTCGCTTCGCCATTATTAAAGTCGGCGATGAGACATTCCGACGTCTGCCAGTGAAAGGTTATGACCTGAATAGTAAGAGCTTCGCAATCACAGAGGGTGTTGAGCCTGGATGGAAAGTGTTGACAGAGGGCGCCGTCCTGTTGAACGATCGCTTTGCCAAGCAGGAGGATTAATTGAGTATTTTTACCTCCTTCATTCGAGGAGTAATCGAGAAGCGCGTATTAGTCATCTTCGCTTCTATCGCATTGCTTGGCTTGGGTATGCTCAGTTTGAGCAAATTACCAATTCAGCCATACCCAGGCGTTGCACCATTAACGATTCAGGCAATCTCTCAATGGCCTGGTAGAAGTACTACTGAGGTCGAACAACAGGTGACCATTCCGGTTGAAAGTGCATTGGCTGGCATTCCGGGCTTACAAGCATTTCGCTCCGTATCTTTGTTCGGCTTATCCGTAGTCACACTTAAATTTAATGACACTACTGACCCATTTAAAGCCCGTCAGGTGTTTATTGCCAATTTATCGAATGTAAGCTTTCCGCCAGGCGTAACGTCTAGCATCAGTCCTGACTCTGATGCTACTGGTGAGATCATGCGTTATGAGGTCCGCTCCGATTATGCAAGCTCTACTCTACTCAAAACATTGCAGAATTATGAGATCTATAAAGAGCTTAAGCAAACACCGGGTGTAGCTGACGTTTCTTCATTTGGCGGCAAAGTTCGCCAGTATCAGGTGATTGTGAGTCCAGAGGGCTTACAAGCTAAAGGTATTTCAGTTAACCAATTGATCTTGGCGCTCACTAACGCTAATAGTAATACTGGCGGCGGCTTACTGCCTAGTGGTGAACAGCAGTTCGTTGTTCGTGGTGTAGGCCTCCTGAAGAACATCGACGATATCAAGCAAGTAGTCATCACTATTAATAATGGTGTGCCAATTCGGATTGGAGATGTTGCTAAGGTAGAAATTGGTAATGCTCCACGCCTTGGCATGTTCCAGTTCAATGACAATCCGGATTCTGTTGAAGGCATTGTTTATTTGCGCCGCGGTGAGAATGCTACAGAAGTACTGGCGCGAGTCCGTAGTACGGTAGATAACATTAATAAGCATGTATTGCCACCTGGCATTGAGGTGAAGCCGTTCTATGATCGCCAAGTACTTTTAGATATCACCATTGGTACGGTTAAACATACCTTGTTCTTTGGTATCTCATTGGTGTTGGCAGTGTTGTTCTTCTTCTTAGGCAACATTCGTGCTGCCGCTGTTGTGGCTGCCGTAATCCCACTCGCTTTGTGTGTCTCATTTATTCAGATGCATTTATGGAGTGTGCCCGCTAATTTGATTTCTTTGGGTGCGATTGACTTTGGTGTGATTGTTGATTCTGCAGTGATTTTGACTGAGAACGTGATGCGTCACCTAGAGCAGGGCGGTAAGCGTCTAAACCAAAGCATCATTTTGGCAACGAGCGAAGTGCAAAGAGCGATGATTTACTCAACCGGCATCATCATTGTTGCCTACTCTCCCTTGTTTTTTATGGGCGGAGTTGAAGGCATCATCTTTAAGCCAATGGCATTCACGATGGGTTTTGCTTTGATTGCAGCAATGGTATTGAGTCTCACCTTTTTGCCAGCAATGATTTCTTTGGTATTTGGTGAGAACCTGCATCACAAGCCTCCCTCATTTATGACCAAGATTCTCAATGGCTATAAACCATTGCTGAGAAGGTGGATGGATCGTCCGCTAACCGTTTTCTCGGTAGCAGTTTTTGTCCTGGGATTAACGCTACTCAGTATGACTCGCTTAGGGACTGCATTCTTGCCAACGTTGGAAGAGAATAATATTTGGTTGCGCGTTACCTTGCCAAATACCGTAGATCTCGATTACTCAGTAAAAGTTGCTAATCAATTGCGTGAAACCTTTATCAAGCAACCAGAGATCGACAAGGTCGCCGCACAAATTGGCCGTCCTGATGATGGCACCGACTCCACTGGTGTATTTAACCAAGAATACGGACTCTATTTAAAGAGCCCCGATAAGATGCCGGCTGGTTCATCCAAAAAAGACCTCATTACCAATCTAGAGAGGGAGTTAAACCAGATTCCGGGTATTACCTATAGTTTCTCTCAGTACATTCAAGATAACGTCAATGAGGCCTTATCAGGCGTTAAGGGTGAGAACTCAGTCAAAATTTACGGTATTGATCTTGAGGTTCTAGATCAAAAGGCTCATGAAGTAATTGATCAGCTGAAAAAAGTTCGCGGGGTGGCGGATGAGGGCATCTTGAAAGAGCTTGGTCAGCCAACTCTGAATATTCAGATTGATCGTGAACGTGCCTCACGTTATAACATTAACGTAAATGATATTCAGACGGTTGTAGCCAATGCAATTGGTGGCGCTGCTGTAACAAACCTGCTTGAAGATGAAAAAACTTTCGGTATAGCGATTCGCTTAAACGAAGGAAGTCGTAATGATGTAGCCGATATCAGCCATTTATTAGTAGAGTCATCTGATGGTCTGAAGATACCGCTTTCGATGGTGGCTACTGTTAAGTTAACGGATGGGCCATTCTTTATTTATCGCGAAGCGGGTAAGCGCTACATCGCTATTAAATTTAGCGTGCGTAATCGTGACTTAGGTAGTGCGGTGGAAGATGCGCAGTACTTAGTTGAGCAGAACATTACCTTGCCGCCAAATTATTCTATTAGCTGGGATGGTCAATTCAATCAAATGAAGCAGGCGCAGAAAAAATTGATGTTGATTGTGCCTCTAGCGCTAATGGGCATCTTTCTATTGCTGGTTAGCGCTTTTGGTAACTTCCGTGATGCCTTTATTGTGATGATTAATGTGCCTTTTGCTGCCATTGGTGGTGTGCTTGCATTGCATCTCGCTGGTGAGACACTGAGTATCTCGGCATTCTTCGGCTTCTTATCGCTCTTCGGGATTGCAATTCAAGATGGCGTAATCTTGATTTCATTTATCAATAAGACAGTCGCAACCGAGCATGGGCAGATGAAAGACGCTATGGTTGAAGGTGCTTCATTGCGCGTTCGTCCAGTGTTGATGACAGCTATGCTATCGGGTTTGGGTTTACTGCCTGCAGCTCTGTCACATTCCATTGGCTCTGAAGCGCAGCGTCCACTAGCCTTGGTGATTGTGGGAGGCATGGTAACAACCACTGTCTTGACTCTTTTAGTCTTGCCAGTGATTTATGGTTGGTTCAGAGCCCGTGCATTGACACCTGCTAGCAATATTTAAGTACAGAAAGCATTCTAGAGTGATGAGCGAACGTCAACCCCATATCCTGGTATCTAATGACGATGGTTACCTCGCTCCAGGTTTATTGGCCTTGGTGAATGCAGTCCGTCCATTAGGGCGCATTACTGTGATTGCACCTGAGCAGAACCATAGTGGGGCGTCTAACTCCCTGACATTATCTAGACCACTTTCAATTCATCGCGTTGCTGGTGGCGAGCGTGATGGCTTCTTCTTTATCAACGGCACACCAACAGATTGTGTGCACGTAGCGATGACTGGCTTCTTAGATGAAAAACCTGATCTCGTGATTTCTGGCATTAATCAGGGTGAGAACATGGGTGAAGACGTGCTCTATTCTGGTACGGTTGCTGCGGCGGTTGAAGGGGTAATGTTTGGCGTGCCGGGGATTGCCTTCTCACAAATTGATCGCGGTTGGAATCGGATTGAGGATGCCGCTAAAGCGGCTCACGACGTTGTAACGCAAATGCTAGTTTCAGCACTTGCTAGAACTGAAGGTACGGCAACTTTACTGAATGTGAATATTCCTAATCGTTCTTATGCCGATTTATCTCGCTGGCGCGTGACGCGTTTAGGTAACCGTCATCACTCGCAGCCAGTAGTTGTTCAAGATAGTCCGCGGGGTGACAAGATCTATTGGATCGGTGCTGCAGGAGACGTTAAAGAAGGATCTGAAGGCACAGATTTTCATGCAATTGATGAAGGCTGTATATCGATTACTCCAATGCAATTGGATTTAAGTCATCACGCACGCTTAGCGGCGATGCGCGCTAACGGCTGGGATCGCGGTTGAAGGCTCCTACCGAAAGATTCGCTGCATATCGTCAAGCACTAGCAGCCAAGGTGCATGCTAGTGGCGTGAAGCACGGAAAAACGCTCGAAGCAATTGCTACTGTGCCACGCCATGCATTTATTGATGCTGGTTTACATGCCCAAGCTTACGAAGATACTGCGCTTCCGATTGGACAGGAGCAAACTATTTCTAAGCCATCAGTAGTGGCGCGCATGATTGAGCTATTACATAAACCTAGGCACAAGCTTAGTAAGGTTTTAGAGATTGGCACTGGCTGTGGGTATCAAGCAGCAGTACTGAGCCTATTAGCTGATGAAGTCTATTCCATAGAGCGTATTCGGCCGCTGCATGATTTGGCTAGAGCGAAGCTGCGTCCATTTCGGATTAATAATCTGCGCTTAATCTATGGTGACGGCATCTTGGGCTTACCTCAGGCCGCACCTTTCGATGGAATTATCCTAGCTGCAGCTGGTTTAGGTATTCCAGATGCTTTGTTAGATCAACTGGCTATCGGAGGGCGTTTGGTTGCACCAGTCGCCAAAAATGAAAAAGAGCAGCAGCTCATCATGGTCGAAAGAATGAGTTCCCAACGCTATCAAAGAACTGTTCTGGACGAGGTCTTTTTTGTCCCCTTACAATCAGGGGTAGTATGAGATCTCACCAGAATTTAATATCAACTATGCCTAATAGCTTATCTAAGAACTTCCTGATTGCACTCATGTCCGCATCCCTGATGTTGACAGTTGGTTGTTCTACGCCCCGCACCAAGCCTGCTAGTGTGACTGATCGCACCAGCGGATTGTCTGATTCCACTCCTCCTGCCCCTCCTGGTTTCTATCGCGTGAAGAAGGGCGACACCTTAGCGCGTATCGCCTTGGATCATGGGCAAGCACCACGTGATGTCACGCAATGGAATACTGCAGCCAATCCAAGCTTCAACCCAAATGTGATTGAGGTCGATGATTTGGTATTAATTAGAGCGCCTGCAGGATTAAAGTCTGCGAAAGTGGCTGTTAAGAAACCAGCAGGTGATAAGGTAGACGAGCCTGCACCAGAAGTTAAAACCCCCGAAGTGGTGGCAGAGCCCGGTATTCGCTTATCTTGGCCCGCGAAAGGGAAGATCAGTGCTGAATTTAATGAAACCAATAAAGGTATTGATATTGCCGGTAAGGTTGGTGAACCAGTATTAGCAGCCTCTGAGGGTAAGGTGGTGTATGCCGGTAATAGCTTACGCGGTTACGGTAACTTAGTCATTATTAAGCATGACAATACCTATCTCACTGCTTACGCGCATAACAGTAAGCTCTTAGTAAAAGAGGGTGATGCAGTTCGCAAAGGGCAGAAGATCGCCGAGATGGGTGATACGGATGCCACTTCTCCCAAGCTCCATTTTGAATTACGCGTAAACGGTAAGCCAGTGAATCCAACGCCGTATCTGCAGTAATAGTCGAAGAGCGCATGGCTACTGTTCTCGTATTTGATATCGAAACGATTCCGGATGTAGCCGGCCTGCGTCGGCTAGAAGACTTACCAGACTCTATGAGCGATGCTGAAGTAGCAGCTAAAGCCATGACTGATAAAGCAGCTAAAACGGGTAGTGAGTTTCTGCCACTTTTCTTGCAAAAGATTGTTGCCATTTCTTGTGTGATTCGTAGAAGCACGAAAGAAGGTGCGCCACAAATTAAAGTTGGAACCCTCGGCACCCCACAAGACGATGAAAAAGTATTGATTCAGGCCTTCTTTGATTTGATTGAGAAGTACACGCCGCAACTCGTTTCCTGGAATGGTAGTGGCTTTGATCTACCAGTACTGCATTACCGTGCACTTGCTAATCATATTCAGGCACCACGCTACTGGGAAATGGGCGAGAGCCAAGAGGCTGATAGCCGTGACTTTAAGTGGAATAACTACATCAGCCGCTATCACATGCGGCATCTCGATCTGATGGATCTCTTAGCCAAGTTCAATGGCAGAGCGAATGCACCCCTGGATGGTTTAGCAAAGCTCTGCGGTTTCCCTGGCAAGATGGGTATGGATGGCAGTCAAGTTTGGCCTGCCTATCAAGATGGCAAGATTGATGATATTCGTCGCTATTGCGAGACGGATGTTGTGAATACTTATCTCATGTATTGCCGCTTTCAATTACTGCGTGGCGGCTTTTCTTTACCTGAATATCAAGAAGAAATTGCGTTTGTAAAAGCCTACCTAGAAAAAGAAGCTAAAGAGCCTCATGGCGCTCAGTGGCAAGAGTATCTTCAAGGCTTCGCCCCGGATGCGTAGAGGTGCTAAGCCAGTCAATATTGAAGTGACTGAGCCAGTAAAAGTTGAAGCGCTCGATTTAGATGCCCAAGGTATTGCCCGTTTAGCCCCTAATGAAGAAGAGCAAGCTCTTGGCCAAAGTGGCAAGGTCATTTTCATCAAAGGGGCATTGCCAACCGAGTTGGTCACTTACACGATCACCAGTGATAAGGCTCGTTTTAGCAAAGCGAAGGTACGCGATATCTTAAAGCCAGCGGTATTTAGGGTGGAGCCTCAGTGCGCAGCCTTTGGTGTGTGTGGCGGCTGCACTATGCAGCACTTAGATATTCGGGCGCAAGTTGCGATGAAGCAGCGAGTGCTTGAAGATGACTTGCGACACATCGCTAAAGTAAGTCCAGAAGAAATTCTGCGACCGATGGGCGGCCCCACCTGGGAATATCGTCATCGCGCACGCTTAAGTGCAGTCAATCGCTCCATTAAGAAGGGTACGGTTCTGATTGGTTTTCATGAGGGCAAGAGTGGCTATGTAGCCGATATGCTGGCCTGCGAGATTTTGCCAAAGCACGTCTCTGATTTATTGCCAGAGATGCGCAAATTGGTCATGGACCTATCGATTGTTGATCGCATGCCACAAATTGAAATTGCCGTTGGTGAGCCAGAAGACCCTAATTCAGATGATCCCCAAAAGAATAAGCCCGTCACGGCATTGGTATTTCGCAACCTGCAGCCCTTAACAGCTGCAGACGAGCAATTACTGCGAGGATTTGCAGACCAAAATCAAGTTTGGATCTGGTTGCAGCCCAAAGGCATTGAGACCGTAGCCCCGTTTTATCCAGAGACTGGCAAGCTTTGCTATCGCCTACCCGAGTTTGAAATCGAGATGCCATTTAAGCCAACTGATTTCACCCAAGTTAACCATATGATGAATCGCGCGCTCGTGAGTAGGGCAATTCGTTTGCTGGAAGTACAAGAAACTGATCGGGTACTTGATTTGTTTTGTGGACTCGGTAATTTCACCTTACCACTTGCTAGAAAAGCAAAACAAGTCTTGGGTATAGAAGGCTTAGAAACCTTAACAACACGCGCAAAAGAAAATGCAGTGCATAACGGCCTTGAAGAAAAGGCCAGCTTCATGAAAAGCGATTTGTTTGAAGTGACTTCAGAAACAATTACATCTTGGGGCAGGGCGGAGCGTTGGCTCATGGACCCACCGCGTGAAGGTGCGATGGAAATCTGTCAAGCGCTTACAGACTTGCATACTCAAAAAAGCGATTTACTCCCACAGCGTATTGTCTATGTCTCTTGCAATCCTAAAACCTTGGCTAGAGATGTAGAGATTTTGTGTCATCACGCCGGCTATACGCTGAGTAGTGCTGGGATCGTCAATATGTTCCCGCACACCTCTCACGTAGAGTCCATGGCGGTCTTTGATCGCTTAAAACCCTCTAGATCCCCGATTTAGTGCATTACGCATTCTTGCGGTGCAAGGGGTTCACGAGACCATCCTGGTGGAGAGTAGATTGAGACTGTGCAGTTGTATGACTGTTAACAATTTCATCAAGCACTGGGAGTGCATCATGAAAGCCTCAGATAGTATTGCAATCCTATTTATTTTGATTGCCCTGTCTTATGCGGTCAGCATGTTTGTAGCGAGCTAATAGCTCACTTACAAAAAGCAAAGACAAAACAAAAGGCGCCCGCAGGCGCCTTTAGAGAACATCTCACTAAAAAAGTTGTGAGACTTGCTTAGTCCCGATTCCCACCAACAATACCTAACAGTGCCAGTAGGTTGGTAAAGACGTTATACACATCTAAGTAGATGGCCAAAGTAGCCATGATGTAGTTGGTCTCACCGCCATTGATAACGCGTTGTACGTCAACCAAGATGAAGGCTGAGAAGATTGCGATAGCCAAAACCATCACAGTCAACATTAAGGCGGGTAACTGTAGCCAGATGTTTGCCAATGAAGCAACGATCAACAGCAGTACGCCAACCATCAACCATTTGCCCATACCTGCAAAATCACTTTTGCTCACAGTAGCAATTGTTGCCATAGTAGCGAAGATCGCTGCTGTGCCGCCAAAAGATAGCATGATGAGGGTAGCACCATTGCTGTAGCTATTGAGCGTAAAGCCAATCAAGCGGGACATCATGATGCCCATGAAGAAGGTGAAGCCTAAGAGCAGCAGAACGCCTATGCCAGTCTCTTTATTCTTTTCAATAGCCCAGAAGAAGCCAAAGGCAACTGCCATAAAGACAATGAAACCAATGAATGGACTACCAGCAAAAAGGCTAAAGCCCATTGCAACACCAAGCCAGGCGCCAATCACGGTTGGAACCATGGATAGGGCTAGGAGAGCATAGGTATTGCGCAGTACGCGGTTACGTACCTCAAGGTTGGTAATTGAACCGGTTTGACCAAAGCCGTAAGAGTTAAGATCGCTCATAGGGACTCCTTTTTCAAAGTGATTACATGAGCCCATGAAGGGCTGTTGACAGTAAGTATAGACAAAACAGCCTGATTTCAAGTCCCCAGACAAAAGACCTACAAAATGAGGGTTTATGCCCTGTAAATTCAATAGCTTAGCCCTACTCTTATAGGGGTAAATACCCTCAGGCAATGTATAATTCGGGGGTCGTTGAGCTTGGGCGGGCTATTTAACCCGTTTTCACCTTAGCCAACAAATATCTATGAAATTACTATTGGAGTCTTGCATGGCAATTGAACGCACCCTTTCTATCATCAAACCTGATGCTGTCGCTAAAAACGTCATCGGCAAAATTTATGACCGTTTTGAATCTGCTGGTTTGAAGATTATTGCCTCCAGAATGGCGCATCTCTCACAAGTTGAGGCTGAACAGTTCTATGGCGTTCATAAAGATCGTCCTTTCTTTAAAGATTTGGTGAGCTTCATGATTTCTGGCCCGGTGATGATTCAAGTATTGCAAGGCGAAGGCGCAATTGCTAAGAATCGTGATTTGATGGGCGCTACTGATCCTAAGAAGGCAGACAAAGGCACAATCCGTGCTGACTTTGCTGACAGCATTGATGCAAACGCTGTTCATGGTTCTGATGCTCCTGAAACAGCTGCTGTGGAAGTTGCTTTCTTCTTCCCTGGCATCAATGTTTTCAATCGTTAATCATTAACTTATTTATAAGTAGGCGCATTGACCTCCCCGCGCGTAAATCTCTTAGATTTTGACGCTGACCAAATGGCGGCGTATGTCGCGGGGTTGAATGAAAAGCCCTTTAGGGCTAAGCAGCTCATGCAGTGGATACACCAACGTGGTGTAGCAGACATTAACGACATGAGTGACTTAGCAAAAAGCTTTAGAGCGACATTGCTAGATAAAGCAGAAGTTCTTTCCTTACCGATTATTAAAGACGAGCACGCCTCAGACGGTACCCGTAAGTGGTTACTAGACGTGGGCGCTGGTAATGCCGTTGAGTCTGTTTTTATTCCCGAGGATGATCGGGGTACCCTGTGCATTTCCTCTCAAGCAGGCTGTGCAGTTAATTGCCGTTTTTGCTCTACCGGGCGCCAAGGTTTTTCACGCAATCTCACCTCGGGTGAAATCATCGGACAACTGTGGTTTGCCGAGCATCTCTTACGAAGCGATCCAGAGGCGATCCGCAGAATAGAAAAATATCCAACCCCGGGCTGGGAACACACAGGTCGAGTCATTTCGAATGTGGTGATGATGGGTATGGGTGAGCCATTACTGAATTACGATAACGCAGTCTCTGCACTGCGTTTGATGCTTGATGATAGAGCTTATGGGCTATCACGTCGTCGAGTCACAGTGTCGACATCCGGTGTAGTGCCGATGATTGATCGCTTGGCACAAGATTGCCCAGTGGCTCTAGCCGTGTCATTGCACGCACCAAATGATGCCTTACGCGATCAACTCGTGCCGCTCAATCAAAAATATCCCTTACGTGAATTGCTCGATGCGTGTGAGCGTTATTTGCCATTTGCACCGAGGGATTTCTTGACTTTTGAATACTGCATGCTAGATGGCGTCAATGACTCAGACATCCAGGCAAAAGAATTAGTGCGTTTACTGAGAAACATTAAGTGCAAAATCAACCTCATTCCATTTAATCCATTTTCAGAGTCAGGCTTAAAGCGTTCATCAGCTCAGCGCATACATGCGTTTTTTGGCATCCTCTTAGATGCAGGCATGGTGGCGACAGTGCGCAAGACTCGTGGTGATGATATTGCAGCTGCCTGCGGTCAACTAGCAGGAGATGTTGTAGATCGCACTCGCGTGCGTGAACGTGCTGTGCACGATGAAGAGATTGTTACAGAATCACAAGAGGAGCCCATCGAGTGGCTCAAAAAGTTAAATTAATATTAGGTCTATATGAGTTCTAATCATTCCTCATCACCCAAGTTGCCGAATTTGCCTTTGGGGCCATCCCCGAAGCGTGAGACCCGCCAGGCAACCGTTGCTTGGAAATCGAACATCATTACGGTGGGTGGCGATGCACCTGTGCGCGTGCAATCCATGACCAATACCGATACTGCAGATGCAGTAGGCACAGCAATACAGATTAAAGAATTGGCGCGGGCTGGTTCTGAGATGGTCCGCATTACGGTTAATACACCAGAAGCTGCAGCTGCAGTGCCTTACATTCGGGAGCAGTTGGACAAGATGGATGTCTTGGTGCCATTGATTGGAGATTTTCATTACAACGGCCATACTTTATTAAACGATTACCCTGAGTGCGCTAAAGCACTCTCCAAATACCGTATCAATCCAGGTAATGTAGGTAAGGGTGCTAAACGCGACCCACAATTTGCGCAAATGATTGAAGCGGCCTGCAAATATGACAAGCCTATTCGCATTGGTGTGAATTGGGGAAGTCTAGATCAAGAGCTCTTGGCATCCATTATGGATAGCAATGCAGCTTTAGCGGACCCGAAGACGGCACAAGAGGTGATGATCGAAGCGCTCATTCAGTCTGCATTGCAATCTGCAGAAAAGGCAGTTGAACTAGGCATGAACCCCAATCAAATTTTGCTGTCTTGTAAAGTGAGTAATGTGCAAGACTTAGTGGCAGTCTATCGCGATCTTGCGCGCCGTTCTGACTATCCATTGCATTTAGGATTAACTGAAGCAGGTATGGGCAGCAAAGGAATTGTTTCTTCTACTGCTGCAATGGGTATTCTGTTGCAAGAGGGCATTGGCGATACGATTCGGGTTTCTTTAACGCCAGATCCTGGTGCGCCTCGTGAGAATGAAGTGATCGTTGCGCAAGAAATTTTGCAAACCATGGGCTTACGTAATTTCACGCCAATGGTCATTGCCTGCCCTGGATGCGGAAGAACGACTAGCACTACTTTCCAAGAGCTCGCAGCTGATATTCAATCGTATTTGCGCCAACAAATGCCGATTTGGAAGAAAACCCATCCCGGCGTGGAGAATATGAACGTCGCTGTGATGGGGTGCATCGTGAACGGTCCGGGCGAGAGTAAGCACGCTAACATCGGCATCTCATTGCCAGGAACAGGAGAAACTCCAGCGGCACCCGTGTTTGTGGATGGCCTTAAGGTGAAAACTCTGCGAGGTGAGAAGATCGCCGAAGAGTTTCAGGTCATCGTCGACGAATACGTGAGAAAGAACTACGCAGCACAAGCGTAATAGAGATCAATTAGTAGAATAAGAATAAAAATGACTGATCAGCATAATAAAAATAAAGCCCAGAAGATTAATGGCGTGCGCGGCATGAATGACTTGCTGCCAGCCGACGCTGCGCAGTGGGCTCACCTCGATCATGTCTTGCGAGATTTAACTCGTGCTTATGGCTACGAGTTTTTGAGAACCCCGATTGTCGAGGCAACTGCGGTATTTCAACGTGGTATCGGTGAAGTCACAGATATCGTTGAAAAAGAAATGTACTCCTTCGAGGATCGCTTGAATGGCGAGCAACTAACTTTGCGTCCCGAAGGTACTGCTGCATTAGTACGTTCGGTGATTGAGAATAATTTACTCTACGAAGGTCCTAAGCGTCTTTGGTATACCGGACCAATGTTTCGCCATGAACGCCCACAGCGAGGTCGCTATCGTGAGTTTCACCAGTTTGGCATCGAGGCTTTAGGCTTTGCCGGTCCTGATATTGATGCTGAAATCATTCTCATGGGCCAGCGCCTATGGGACGAGCTTGGCCTTATTGGAGTTCGCCTTGAGATTAATTCTTTAGGACAGGCTAACGAACGTGCCGAGCATCGTGCTGCCTTAGTTGCTTACTTTGAGAAAAACAAAGCGCAGCTTGATGAAGATTCGCAGCGACGTCTCATCACCAATCCTTTGCGTATTTTGGATTCCAAGAATCCAGAGATGCAAACATTAATTGAAGGCGCGCCAAAGTTATTGGATTTCTTGGGAGAAGAATCCCTTGCGCACTTTAACGCTGTCCAAGCTTTACTAAAAGCGAACAACATTCCTTGCAAGATCAATCCCCGTTTAGTCCGCGGTTTGGATTACTACAACCTCACCGTATTTGAGTGGGTTACTGATGAGTTAGGCGCGCAGGGCACGATTGCTGGCGGTGGTCGTTACGATCCATTGATCGAACGCATGGGTGGTAAAGCGGCACCGGCTTGTGGTTGGGCCATGGGTATGGAGCGAGTGCTCGAGTTGATGAAAGTCTCTGGATCATTACCCGAAGCCCAATCTCAGTGCGATATCTTTGTATTACATCAAGGTGGCGAGACTTTGACTACTGCCATGATCATTGCTGAGCGTTTACGTAGCGCTGGTATTGACACCATTCTTTTCTGTCCACCAGATGGGCAATTGGCTAGCTTTAAGTCACAAATGAAGAAGGCTGATGCCAGTGGGGCAGCCTTTGCAGTCATTGTTGGCCCAGATGAATTGGCTGCGAATGAGGCTCAGATCAAAGACTTGCGAGCCAGCGGAGAGCAAAAGGCCGTGCCATTAGATGGGGTACTAGAAGCCGTAATTGAGGCCTTAGTAGGCACCTCCGAATAGAATGAGTCTATTGTTTATCTTTAATAGCAATAAACCCCTTATTAATGAGTTTGGATTCACATGCCTTTAGATCTAGAAGAACAAGAAAAGTTAGACGAACTTAAAGCGTTTTGGCAAAAGTACCGCAATCTGATTACTGGTGTCTTGACCGCCGTATTATTCGCATATGCTGCATATAGCGGTTATGGATGGTGGCGTAATAACCAGGCTTTGGAAGCATCCAAACTCTATGAAACGATGGTGAGCGCTATTGCTAAGGGCGATCAAGCTCAAAGCTTACGCGCCGCTGATGACTTGCAAAAAGATTTTGCTGGTACACCTTATGCAGCGATATCCAGTTTGATCGCTGCGCGTATTGCTGCTGATGCTGGTGATAGTGCTAAGGCCATCGGCTATCTCCGTTGGACTGCTCAGAATGCATCCAATGACGGCTACTTGGCTTTGGGTAAATTACGTTTAGTGACTCAGTTAATTGAGCAGGGTGGTGAAAAAGATTTCGCCGAGGCAGATCAAATCCTGAAAGAAACACCGATTGCTGGCTTTGAGGCATTGTGGTTAGAACGTCGTGGTGATTGGTATTTGGTACAAAAGAAAAATACTGAAGCCAAAAAAAGCTATGAAGATGCATGGAAAAAATTAGACCAAGCTAAAGAATTTCCTGAAGAGGCGCGTCGCCTCTTGAAGGTGAAGTTAGATGCAGTTGGAGGAGTAGTACAGTGAAGCCCTTAGTAAAGCTCATTAGCACTACTATTCTGATGGGCGTAGTTGCTGTAGCGCTAGTCGCCTGTTCTGGTAGCTCTCGTGTTCGCAAGCCCTCCGAGTTGGTGGCTGTAAGCAATCAGTTTGATCTGCAGCCGGTATGGTCAACTAGCGTTGGCTCTTCCGAAGGTTTTAATTTTCATCCAGTCGTTGCAGGCGATGCTGTATATGCAGCATCCCATCGAGGCAATTTGGCAAAAATTGATATAGCTACTGGTAATAAGGTTTGGGAGGCCTCTGTTCCTGAGCGCCTTTCTATTGGTCCTGGATCTGACGGTCGAACCACAGTTGCTGTGAGCACCAAAGGTGTCGTCTATGCATATGACGATACTGGTAAACAGATTTGGAAAGTCAATGTCAGTAGCGAAGTATTGAGCGAGCCAATCGTTGCTGGTGGAATTGTGATTGTGCGAGCCCTCGACAATCGTTTTATTGGCTTAGATGCACAAACAGGTGTTCGTAAGTGGATTTACCAACGTCAACAAGCTGCCTTGTCATTGCGTGTTGGTTACGGCATGTTAGCTATTGGCAATGAAGTGATTGTGACTGGCTTTTCTGGCGGACGTTTTGGCATGATTGCGATTGCTAATGGCGGTTTGGTTTGGGAAACACCAGTGTCATTTCCAAAAGGCTTTTCAGAAATTGAGCGCTTGAACGATGTGACTGCTAAACCGAGCATGGAGGGGGATATTATCTGCGCAGTTTCTTACCAGGGTCGAGTGGGTTGTGGACAAGCGCGAACCGGGAATTTGCTTTGGTTCAAAGACTACTCAAGTTATACCGGTACCACACAAAGTGCAGAATTGGTTTTCTCGGCCAATGAAAAGTCTTATGTGACGGCATTTGCAACGAAAGACGGAACACAGGTTTGGGAAAACACTCAATTTACTTATCGAGATATAGGTGAGTCATTGGCGGTTGGAAAAGTGCTCCTGTTCGGCGATGCCCAAGGCTATGTGCATGCATTAACTCAGGCAAGTGGCGAGATCATTGCGCGTATTCGTCACGATAGCAATCCAATCTCCGCTGCTCCTATTGCAGTAGGTGGAATCATCTTGATTCAATCTCAGGGTGGAAAAATATCGGCCTACAGCCCTAAATGAATCCAGTCATCACTATCGTCGGCCGTCCCAATGTTGGAAAGTCGACACTCTTTAATCGCCTGACGCGTTCTCGCGATGCATTGGTAGCAGACTTTTCTGGCTTAACAAGAGATCGCCACTACGGCAAAGGTCGCATTGGCGAACGTGCCTTTATTTGCGTAGATACCGGCGGCTTTGAACCTGTTGCTAAAACTGGCATTGTTGCGGAGATGGCAAAACAGACTAAGCAAGCAGTAGCGGAGTCTGACATTGTGATTTTCTTAGTGGATGGCCGCTTAGGCATGGCGCCACAGGATCGCGTCATTGCAGACTTTTTACGCAAGACTGGTCGCCCAACCATTTTGGCAGTCAATAAAACAGAAGGCATGCAAGCCGGCATTGTTACTGCAGACTTTCATGAACTGGGCTTAGGAGAGCCATTCCCAATCTCCTCTGCACACGGTGATGGTGTACGCGGATTAATCGATGACGCCTTAGATTCATTAGAAATTGCAGAGCCTGATGAAGAGGAATTAGTCAATGATCCAAATCGCCCAATGAAAATTGCGGTGGTAGGGCGTCCAAACGTAGGTAAGTCGACCCTGATCAATAAATTGATTGGTGAAGAACGGGTGATTGCATTTGATATGCCCGGCACTACCCGTGATGCGATTGAAGTTCCGTTTGAGCGCAATGGTAAGCCATACATCTTGGTAGATACAGCAGGTTTGCGCCGTCGTGGCAAAGTATTTGAGGCGATTGAGAAATTCTCGGTAGTGAAGACCTTGCAAGCCATTGCCGATTGCAATGTGGTGATCTTGATGCTCGATGCGCAGCAAGATATTTCTGAGCAAGATGCGCACATTGCAGGATTCATTGTTGAGGCAGGCCGTGCATTGGTTGTTGCTGTAAACAAGTGGGATGGCATTGATACTTACGTGAAAGAACGCGCGCGTTTAGAAATCGCACAAAAATTGCGCTTCCTAGATTTTGCAAATGTACATCCCATTTCGGCCAAAAAGGGTACGGGCCTCAAAGAGTTATTTAAAGATGTGGATTCTGCTTATGCAGCTGCCATGGCGAAATTGCCAACCCCACGCTTAACTCGTATTTTGCAAGAGGCTATCGAGCATCAACAACCAAAGCGCGTTGGTATGGGGCGCCCGAAATTACGCTATGCACACCAAGGGGGCATGAATCCCCCAATCGTGGTGATTCATGGAACGTCATTGAGTGGTGTCACCGATAGCTATAAGCGTTATCTAGAAGGGCGCTTTAGAGATGTCTTCAAATTACGGGGCACCCCCTTAAGAATCCAAATGAACACTGCCAAAAACCCTTATGTGGATGCGGATAAAGGAAAAAAAGGTAAGAAGCGGTGACTTTGGACTTGATTTTTTTATAATTGAGCCCAATATAGAAGGTTCGATAGTAGCCACTTTCAAAAGTTTTCATTCATTAAAAAAGCAAGACTCCCTAATTACAAAAGATATAAGGAGCAGTATGAGCGCCAACAAAATTCAGTTACTACAGGATCCATTTCTCAATGCCTTACGCAAAGAGCACATTCCTGTTTCGATCTATCTTGTGAATGGTATTAAATTGCAAGGCAATATTGAATCCTTTGATCAATACGTCGTGCTATTACGTAATACCGTAACGCAGATGGTTTACAAACATGCAATCTCTACGATTGTTCCAGCCCGTGCGATTGACTTCCGTATAGAAGAAGGCGACTCTGTATAAAACTGGAGTAGATGCGGCACGCGCTGTTCTCGTTGGGGTTGATACGGGCCGCGAAGATTTTGCAGATAGCATGGCTGAGCTCAGTCTCTTGGCCGATAGCGCTGGCTCTATACCTGCAGCTAGTGTGATTGCCCGCAAAGGCAGAACAGATCCCGCTTTATTTATTGGTTCTGGCAAAGTAAACGAACTCAAGCGCGTGATGGAAGAGCAGAATGCAGAGCTCGCGATCTTTAATCATCCGCTTTCGCCAACACAGCAGCGCAATCTAGAACGTCACCTCGATCGCCATGTGATGGACCGTACTGGTTTGATTTTGGATATCTTTAGCCAAAGAGCGCAAAGCCACATTGGTAAGACGCAAGTGGAGTTAGCGCAAGTGCGCTATCGCATGTCTCGCTTAGTCAGGGCCTGGAGTCACTTAGAGCGTCAACGCGGCGGTATTGGTGTACGTGGCGGTCCTGGTGAAACCCAGATGGAGTTAGATCGCCGCATGCTAGCGACTAAAGCTAAGCGTTTAGAAAATGAACTCGAGAAGCTTCAGCGCCAGCAAAAAACTCAGAGAAGGGCGCGTCATCGCCAGGATGTGTTCTCTGTTTCATTGGTGGGATACACCAATGCAGGCAAATCAACCTTATTTAATTCCCTCACTAAAGCAGGGGCTTATGCGGCGGACCAACTTTTTGCAACCTTAGATACCACCTCTAGAAAAGTTCATTTGGACGGGGTGGGCTCCATTGTGGTTTCGGACACCGTAGGATTCATTCGAGATCTGCCCCACCAGCTAGTTGAGGCTTTTAGAGCTACCCTGGATGAAACTATCCATGCAGATCTGATTTTGCATGTGATTGATGCCTGCAGCCCCGTAGCTCGAGAGCAAAAGGCCGAAGTTGAGGCTGTTTTGGAGGAAATTGGAGCAGATCAGATCCCCCGAATAGAGGTCATGAACAAAATTGACCAGATGCCTCAAACCTTTACCCGCGGAGCAGTTTTAGAGCGTGATGGGCAGGGCTTTCCCAGCCAGGTTTTCCTGTCCGCCAAGACAGGATTGGGTCTTGATTTGCTCCGCACAGCCTTGGCTGAATGCTCCCAAATGACTGATAGAATAAGGTTCGAGCACAACCGTGCCAAGAAGCAATTGGCCCCGGACGAGTTTTTAGAACCCTTACCCGAACGACCAGATACTGCTGAATTTAATCCCACTCTAAACCGAAACTATTTTTCTAATGATGCGTAAATTTCTAGACCTCTTTTCGGTCAATGATCCAGGCTGGGGCAATAGCCACAATAGCGGATCCAAAGATGCCAAAGATGGGCAGGGGAGTGATCAAACTCCTAAAGTAGATCCGGATACGAATAAACCAACAGAAACTGCGCCAAAGAATTCGCCAACTAAGCCAAGTGGTCCTCCAGATTTAGATGAGCTCTGGCGCGATTTCAATGACAGAATTGCTGGCATCTTTGGAGGCAAGAAAAAGCCAGGCGCGCCATCTGGCCAAACAGGTAATAAACCTAACAGCACGGATATTCCGCCGCCATCCCAGCGCGGTGGTGGCAATGGTGGTGGAAATGGTGGCATGAGTGCGCCAAACTTTAATTTCACTAACCCTTTTGGTTCTAAGGCTAGCATCCTAATCAGTGCAGCAGCTGTCTTCTTTATTTGGATTTGCAGCGGTTTTTTCATTATTCAAGAAGGTCAGGCTGGCGTAGTTTTGACCTTTGGTAAATATGCTAACACCGCTAAGCCAGGCATTAACTGGCGTATGCCCTGGCCAATTCAGTCGGATGAAACAGTGAACCTTTCTGGTGTTCGCTCTGTTGAGGTGGGTCGCCCAGTGCTGATTAAGGCAACGAATCAAAAAGATTCCTCCATGCTTACTGAGGATGAAAATATTATTGACGTGCGCTTTGCTGTGCAATATCGCTTAAAAGATCCAACGGATTATTTATTCAACAACCGTGATCCAGATGCCGCAGTGATACAAGCTGCGGAAACTGCTGTTCGTGAAATTGTTGCTCGTAGCAAGATGGATACCGTGCTCTATGAAGGGCGCGAAAAGATTGGCATTGATTTAGCAAGCTCCATTCAGAAGATATTAGATAGCTATAAGAGTGGTATTTACGTTACTAGCGTGACGGTGCAAAACGTACAGCCACCTGAGCAAGTACAAGCTGCATTTGATGATGCAGTGAAAGCCGGTCAAGATCAGGAGCGCTTGAAGAGCGAAGGTCAGGCCTATGCCAATGACATCATCCCACGTGCTAAAGGTACTGCGGAACGCTTAATTCAAGAGGCTGAAGGTTATAAGGCGAGAGTGGTAGCGACTGCAGAAGGCGATGCGACTCGCTTTAAGCAGGTATTAGTGGAATATGCCAAGGCGCCACAAGTGACGCGTGATCGGATGTACATCGATAGCATGCGCGAGATGTATAACAATGTGACCAAGATCTTGGTGGATACAACCAAGAGCAATAGCCTTTTATATTTGCCGCTTGATAAGATTGTTGCTCAAGTCAGCGCAGAAAGTGCGCAGGCCGCTAGTTCTCAAGTAAATCAATCCAACACGTCTACTCCAACGGGGAGTGTGACAGTGGGTGGTGCAACTGGAGTGAATAATCCAGCGCCAACTAATAGTGGTAGCACAACGTACTCAGCACCTGTTGTTAATAATGCCAATGATCGCTCTTTAGATAAGCGCGATGGCTTTCGTAGTCGTGATCGGGACCCGAGATAATGAATGCAAATCGCTTAATTGCTGCAGGTATTGCCTTCGTTGCAGTGATCTATATCCTGTCATCCAGCATTTTCATTGTTGATCAACGTAAATTTGCGGTTGTTTTCGCATTCGGTCAGATCGTCCGCGTGATTGAAGAGCCTGGCTTGCGCGTGAAACTGCCAGCCCCATTTGAAAGCGTCCGTTTCTTTGATCGTCGTATTCTGACAATTGATAATCCAGAGGCAGAGCGCTTTATTACTGCAGAGAAGAAGAATCTCTTGGTGGATTCTTTTGTGAAATGGCGGATTGTTGATCCCCGCAAGTTCTTTATTAGCTTTAAGGGTGATGAGCGCTTGGCACAAGACCGCTTAACTCAGCTAGTGCGTTCTGCTCTGAATGAAGAGTTCACGAAACGCACTGTGCGCGAGTTGATCTCTGATCAGCGTGAAGAGGTCATGCAAGGGATTCGTAAAAAAGTGGCTGATGATGCGGCTGATATTGGCGTAGAGATTGTGGATGTCCGCTTAAAGCGTGTAGACCTTTTGGCGGAGATTAGCGATTCGGTTTATCGCCGTATGGAAGCAGAGCGTAAGCGGGTCGCTAATGAATTGCGCTCAACCGGTGCTGCTGAGTCTGACAAGATTCGAGCCAATGCGGAGCGTCAACGCGATACCATTTTGGCTGAAGCCTATCGCGATGCTCAAAAGATTAAAGGGGCGGGGGATGCTAAGGCAACCGCTTTGTATGCTGAAGCATTTGGTCGTGATGCACAGTTTGCGCAGTTCTATCAGAGCTTAGAAGCCTACCGCAGCTCTTTCAAGGATAAGAAGGACATCATGGTGGTTGAGCCTAGTGGCGAATTCTTCAAGTTCCTGCACAAGAAATAAGAAAGCGAATCATCTAGATCATGAATCGTTGGTTGCTTCCTGAAGATATTGCAGACGTTTTGCCGGCCCAGGCTCGCAAGGTGGAGACTTTGCGTCGCGCTATCTTGGATCTGTATCAAACCTACGGTTACGAACTAGTTGCCCCTCCGATTTTAGAGTTCCTAGATTCTTTATTGACAGGGACTGGCTCAGATCTCAATCTCCAAACCTTTAAGCTCGTAGATCAAATGTCGGGCCGCACCTTGGGCTTACGTGCCGACATTACTCCGCAAGTTGCGCGAATTGATGCACACTTATTAAATCGCGCAGGGGTCACCCGTCTTTGCTATGCCGGCTCTGTAGCACACGCTCGCACCCCAGTAGGTAGCTCTGCTCGTGAAGATTTGCAGTTAGGCGCAGAGATTTATGGCTGCGCTACCTGGGAGGCTGATTTTGAGGCCATCACTTTGCTGCTCAAAACACTGTCTATTGCAGGCGTTGATAAGATTTATCTTGATCTATCTCATGCCGGTATCTTGAGCGGTATCTTGGCTGACCAGAAGCTAGACAAAGAGACCATTGAAATCTTGTACGGCCTATTACAGACCAAAGATAGGCCAGGTCTCAGTAAGTGGGCTGCCTGCTTGCCGGGCAAAACGACTGAAGCGCTGATGGCGCTCACAGAACTGAATGGAACATGTACTGAAGTTTTAGCAAAGGCTAAAAAAGTATTGCCTCAGCATGCTGCAATTGATCAAGCCTTAGCAGGTCTCGAGCGTTTAGTTGCTGCAGTGAGTTCATCTAGCGGCTTAGAGATTAGCATTGATTTAGCAGATTTGCGTGGCTATCAGTATCACAGCGGTGTGATGTTTGCCGCCTATGTAGAAAAGCTGCCACAGCCAATCGCTAGAGGCGGGCGCTATGATCATGTAGGTCAGGCATTTGGCCGCCCACGTCCTGCTACCGGATTCTCATTAGATCTCTTGACTCTGGCCAACCTATCACCACTGAAAGTGCGCAAGTTAGCAATCGCAGCCCCTTGGCTTGAAGATGCCAGCTTAAGTAAAGCGATTGCAGCTTTGCGGGATTCTGGTGAAGTGGTTATCCAGATTTTAGCTGGTGAAAAAGTAGAGGCCGCCGAATATGAATGTGATCGAGAGCTAGTAAAGCAGGGCAGCTCTTGGGAAGTGAAGAAAAAATAAAGTAGAACAACACAGCAGAGTTCAACCAATTTTGTAATTATCTTTTTGGATTTCAATATGTCTTCAAAGCAGCAAGCTAAAGGTCGTAACGTAGTTGTCATTGGCACCCAGTGGGGTGATGAAGGCAAAGGAAAAGTAGTTGATTGGTTAACAGATCATGCAAAGGCAGTGGTTCGCTTTCAGGGCGGTCACAATGCAGGCCATACCCTCATCATTGGCGGCAAGAAAACGATTCTTCGCCTAATTCCATCTGGGATCATGCACAAAGAGGTGATTTGCTACATCGGTAACGGCGTAGTTCTATCCCCGGAAGCGCTCTTTAAAGAAATTGGTGAACTTGAAGCTGCTGGTTTGGATGTTCAGTCCCGCTTGAAGATTTCTGAAGCAACGACTTTGATCCTACCGTATCACGTGGCAATTGATCATGCACGCGAGAAAAAGCGTGGCGAGGCAAAAATTGGCACGACTGGACGCGGCATTGGACCTGCGTACGAAGATAAAGTTGCCCGTCGTGCATTGCGTGTCCAAGATTTGTTCTATCCAGAAAAATTTGCAGCCCAGTTGCGTGAAAACTTGGAATATCACAATTTTATGCTCACCAACTACTACGGTGCAGAGCCGGTCGATTATGAAAAGACGCTAGCAGAAGCAATGTCATATGCGCCGCGTATCAAGCCAATGGTAGTAGATGTTTCTAGTGCGCTGTATGCTGCTGAGCAGGCTGGTCAAAATCTCTTGTTTGAAGGGGCGCAGGGTACCTTGCTTGATATTGATCACGGCACCTATCCTTATGTCACCTCCAGCAACTGCGTAGCAGGTAATGCTGCTGCCGGCTCTGGCGTTGGCCCAGATTCTTTACAGTACATCTTAGGGATTACTAAAGCATATTGCACACGCGTTGGTGCTGGGCCATTCCCAAGCGAGCTCTATGATCATGACAATCCAGCAAAGCAAGATCCCATTGGCATCCGTTTGGCTGAAGTCGGTAAAGAGTTTGGCTCTGTCACAGGTCGCCCACGCCGCACTGGCTGGTTGGATGCTGCTGCATTGAAACGTTCAATCCAGATTAACGGTCTTTCGGGTTTGTGTATCACTAAGTTGGACGTACTCGACGGTTTGGAAACTATTCGCTTGTGTGTTGGCTATAAGCTAGATGGTAAGACTCTCGATGTACTGCCACGTGGTGCTGAATCTGTTTCGCGCTGTGAGCCGATTTATGAAGACTTCCCATGCTGGAAAGGCACTACTTTCGGTATTCGGGAGTGGGACAAGCTTCCCAAAGAAGCGCAAAAGTTTTTGCGCCGTATTGAAGAGGTTGTCGGCAAGCCTATTGCTATGGTCTCAACCGGACCAGAGCGCGATGAAACCATCTTGCTCCAACACCCTTTTGAGGGTTAAGGGAAAATAATTCATTCACTCTTTTTATTCACTTTTGCTTAAGAAAATATCAACATGACTGCGCGCACTACCTGTAATGGCCTTCAAGTAGCAACTTCCTTGTACCGTTTTATCGAAGACAAAGTACTACCAGGTACTGGTATTAAAAGCGCGGATTTTTGGAAGGGTTTTGATGAGATCGTTAAAGATTTAAGTCCAAAAAATGAAGCGTTGTTGGCTAAGCGTGATCGGCTACAGGCTGATTTAGATCAATGGCACAAAGCTAATCCAGGCCCTATCAAAGATATGCCAGCCTATCGCGAGTACCTCAAAGAAATCGGCTATATCGATGAGGCGCCTGACACGGTTTTAGTCACCACTCAAAACGTTGACGATGAGCTTGCTCTTCAAGCGGGCCCCCAACTGGTGGTGCCTGTGCTCAATGCCCGTTATGCCTTAAATGCTGCTAATGCCCGTTGGGGCTCTTTGTATGACGCTCTTTACGGTACAGACGTTATCTCGATAGAGGGTGGTGCCGATAAAAATGGTCCTTATAACCCGATTCGAGGGGCAAAGGTAGTTGCCTATGCTCGTCTGTTTTTAGATGAATCTGCTCCTTTGGCTAAAGCTTTATACGGGGATGTAGTGGCCTATAGCGTCGTAGACAAAAAACTGTCTGTGAAATTAAAGGACGGCAGTACTACTGGCTTGGTTGATGAAAAACAGTTTGTTGGTTACCAAGGCGATGCTGCTACCCCAAGCTCTATCTTGCTGCGTAATAACGGCATTCATATTGATATCGAAATTGATAAGACCAAAACCATTGGCGCTGCTGATCTTGCTGGCGTAAATGATGTAGTACTTGAGGCCGCTCTCTCAACTATTTTGGACTTAGAAGATTCTGTTGCAGTGGTTGATGCTGACGATAAGGTACTGGCTTATGAAAACTGGTTAGGCATTCTCAAGGGCACCTTAGTTGAGCAGGTTAGTAAGGGCGGTAAGACTTTTACCCGCACACTGAATCCAGATCGTAAATACATAGCAGGCATTGGTGCAGTCAATGCAAAAGATGGCATGGTGACATTGCATGGTCGATCACTCTTGTTCCTCCGTAACGTCGGTCACCTGATGACTAATCCAGCCATCATTACTGGTGAAGGCAAAGAAATTTACGAGGGTATTTTAGATGCGGTAGTGACAGTGTTGATCGCTTTGTATGACATTAATCGCCCCGCAACTCAATCGATTGGCAATACCCGTAAAGGCTCTGTTTATATTGTGAAGCCAAAAATGCACAGCCCAGAAGAAGTGGCATTTGCTAGTGAGCTGTTTGGTCGGGTCGAGAAGTTACTTGGCTTACCAGAGAACACAGTCAAACTAGGAATCATGGATGAAGAACGCCGCATGAGCGTCAATATTAAAGCTGCAATTGCTGCGGCTGGCGCACGCGTTGCTTTTATTAATACTGGCTTCTTGGATCGTACCGGCGATGAAATGCATACCGGAATGTACGGTGGCGCCATGGTTCGTAAAGGAAGAATGAAAATTGCCAAATGGTTTGGTGCGTATGAGCGCCGTAACGTATTGGCAGGCTTGGATTGTGGCCTTCGTGGTCGCGCACAGATTGGTAAAGGTATGTGGCCTGCACCTGATCTCATGAAAGAAATGGTTGAGCAAAAAGGCGCACACCCTCAAGCTGGTGCTAATACAGCTTGGGTGCCATCACCTACTGCCGCCACTTTGCACGCAATGCACTATCACCAGATTAATGTTGGGCAAATCCAAAAGGATATGGAAAAGCAAGATACCAAAGCTGAGTATGAAGCCCTCATGGATGACCTCTTGACTGTACCCATTGCACTCTTTCCTGATTGGACTAAAGAAGAGATTCGAGGGGCGCTGAATAATAATTGCCAAGGTATTTTGGGTTATGTAGTTCGTTGGATTGACCAAGGTGTTGGTTGCTCTAAGGTCCCCGATATTTATAACGTAGGATTAATGGAAGACCGCGCCACCTTGCGCATTTCTAGTCAGCATATTGCTAACTGGTTACTGCACAAATATGTCACTAAAGCAGAAGTGGAAGAAGCTTTGCAACGTATGGCTGGCATTGTGGATATGCAAAATGCAGGCGATCCACTGTATAAGCCAATGATGCCAAACTACAAAGATTCATATGCCTTTCAAGCTGCAAGCGATCTGATCTTTAAAGGCCTTGAGCAGCCTAATGGTTATACAGAGCCATTGCTTCATGCTTGGCGCTTGAAGGTAAAGGCAGCGCAAGCGAAGTAATTTCATGAGCACTTGAAATCAAAATAGATTTGCCCACAAAGCAAATCTATTTTTTATTAGGCACTTCAATATGTTTAGCTTTCTTAATCTATTCACTAGGTCTGGGCAGACTTACCCCTTTCAGCCCAATGACGGGGGAAGACAGCAGGCTGGCTTTAAGGGCGGAGCTGGGGATTGTGTCGTCAGATCAATTGCCATCGCCGCCAGACTGCCCTATATGCAGGTCTATGAAGACTTAAGAAATGCTAATGAAAGCTATGCCCAACTTCGCAATGATCGTTTGGCAAGGCGCCTGAATGACAAAGGCGCATCACCCCGCAATGGTAACCATCGCAATGTCTTTCATGATTACATCTTGGGACTCGGTTTTGAGTGGGTAGCAACAATGAAGGTGGGGTCAGGCTGTCAGGTTCACTTACGGCCTCAAGAACTTCCAGATGGGACATTAATTGTGAAGGTTTCTAAACATTTAACTGCAATAGTTGATGGAGTGATTCAAGATACGCATGACCCATCTCGGCGTGGAAATCGCTGCATTTATGGCTACTACATCAAGAAATTAGCTTAAAAGTACCCAATAAAAAAGCCCCGGAACACAGCTCGAGGGCTTTTATCAAGAATTGACTCAAAACAGCCAAATTTAGCTTTAAATCAGCAATAAATTACCAATTTGCGCTGTTTTTATGACTTTCCTGTTCAAGAGCCTTAGCTTCTTCCCATGCAGCTGAAATGAGCGTGAAAAAGTCCAGAATTGCGTATAAGGGCTTAAAGCTAGAGCTAGGGCTCTGTGAAAAATCAACTGAGTTTGAATGTGCCATTTTGAATCTCCTTAAGGGTATACCCTGATGATACTCTTAATGACAAAATAATGCTGCGTAGCAGCAAAGAAATCTTTTTAAGCTTTCCTGATATGGTTTTTGAGCTTCCAGGTCTCACGATAAGTATTGGTCATGCCGATCATGATGGAGGTAGTCCAAGCTAGGGAAAAGAGGCCGCTAAAGGCGATGAAAAAAGCCAAGGTCTTATAGCCATTGGGCAGGATATCCTCAACAAATCCAAGAGTCGTATAGCAGCTACCCGCAAAGAGGATCGAGTCAATCCCGGTATTGATGAGATTGAGTTGGTAGACGAAGATTGCCCAAATCAAGACTTCAGTAATATGAATAAGAGCAATAAAAGAGAATGCGCTATAAAAGTGAAGATAGACCCAGCGATACTCTTTATTCACCAGGTTGGCAGCAGTCATTCTTTCAAAGCGCATCAATACAGTATTTATTGAGATTCCGTGGAATATCAAAATCAAGATCATGCCAGTAAGCCCCAAAAGAATATCTTGAAAGAGGGCTAAATAAGTAAATTGATAGGTGGGCATCGAATCGTTAAATGAGTCATATGGGATTTGTTGTCAGCGTTGATAATGGCATATAGGACCATTCAAGTAAAGTATTCAGAAAAATGCAAGGAAATCACATGATTCAATTTAAAAGACCTGACGGCACTTCTGTTGAGGGTTATTTAGTAGAGCCGAGCGATAAGGCAAATGCCCCTGGAGTGGTGGTGATTCAGGAGTGGTGGGGTTTAGATGAAGAAGTGAAGTCAGTAGCAGAGCGTTTGGCTAAAGTTGGCTACCGTGCTTTAGTCCCCGACCTCTATCGCGGTAAGTTAGCGCTCGAAGCAAATGAGGCTGAGCATCTCATGAATGGTTTGAACTTTGGTGATGCGGCTACTCAAGATATCCGTGGCGCAGTTCAATATTTAAAAGCGACTGGTAGCAAGAAGGTTGCTGTTACTGGATTTTGTATGGGCGGCGCTTTAACCATTCTGTCTGCATGCAATGTTCCTGAGCTCGACGGCACGATTGTTTGGTATGGCTATCCTCCTTTGGGGTATGTTGATGCCGCAGCTATTCACAAGCCAATGTTGGCGCATTGGGCATTGCATGATGAGTTCTTTTCGATTGCAGGCGTAGACCAACTAGAAGATAAATTAAAGCAAGCTGGTACCAGCTACGACTTTCATCGTTACGATACCAAGCATGCCTTTGCTAATCCAAAGTCTGCTGTTCGTGGTCTGCCGCCTTTGGAGTACAACGCCGAGGCTGCAAATCTAGCCTGGGATCGAACAATAGAATTCCTCAAAAAGAATTTAGCTTAATTACCCCATAAGACTTCACGATGCATTTGTTTTCTGAAAATCTCGCTTTAGAAATTGCTTCTTACTACCGCAACCTCGCCCTAGCGCATTGCGTGGTGCCAAAAGTGTTTACCTTGGTGAACGGCGAGGGAGGTCAGTTTCTATTCTTTATTAATGATCTCAAAATGGAGGGGGAAGAAGAGGATCAGTTCTTGGCGTATATCGTCAAAGAGCACGATGCCGTTGCTTATGCTCGCGGTACCTTAGTAATTGTTGAAAAGAGCCAGCAATATATTGAGTTTGCAGTGGTAGATCGTGATGACGAAGATGCCATTGTCTGTTCTGCAGAGCTAACACGAGATATGGACGATAAGCCAATTGGCCTGACTGAGTTTGATACAACAATAGTGAAGAAGAGCTCCATTGTTTTTGGTGGGCTTTATGCACCAGTCAAACTAGCACAAGCCAAAATAGAAGACTTTGAAAGTCTATGGGAAGAGATGAAGCCCAAGATTTTGCACCGATCTATGGGAATTTAAACTGCCCATATGACGCCAGCACAACGGAGAGAATTTATACGTGGCTTTAAGGGGATGTCCCATTCTGCCGTGACCATCGTGACGTGGAGTGTAGTGACGGGCATTGCCATGGCCAAGTCCACATTAACCGTGCAACAAGCCATTGCAATGAGTCTGCTGGTATATGCAGGTTCAGCCCAACTTGCCGCACTTCCTTTGATTGCTGTGGGCGCGCCAATCTGGGTGATCTTGGTGACTTCCTTCATGGTCAACTTACGCTTTGTTATTTTCAGTCTTGGCTTGCAAGCGCACTTTTCTTATCTATCTACCTGGCGCAGAATTCTACTGGGCTACTTCACTACCGATTTCTCTTATCTGGCGCATCTCAGGCGCTTTCCAAAACCAGAGACTAAAGAAGAGCTAGCTGCTGATCCAGAGCATTTGCGCTTGTATTCAATGATAGGCTTTCAAGCTGCTAACTGGATTGCTTGGCAGATCGCCTCTATCACGGGAATCTTGTTGGCTAGTCAAATTCCGAATGATTGGGGATTGGAGTTTGCTGGTGCTGTTGCTTTGGTTGTCATTATTGGGCCGATGCTAGATCGCACTTCAGCCAAGTGGGCTGCAGTCACAGCAGGGGCTGTTGCCGTGATGACGTATGGCATTCCATATCGGCTCAATATTATTCTGGCAATTGGTGCTGCATTATTCGTGGGGATCATATTAGATAAATCTCCAAAACAAAGGGTACTCTCATGAGTAATGACGCTAGCATGAGAATTGCCTATCTTATCATTGGACTGGCTGCGGTGACTTTTGTCTCGCGAAGTTTCTTTATTCTGCTTGGTAATCGCATCAAGGTTTCAGAATGGGTCTTGGAGACAATTCGTTATGCACCCTTAGCTGCCTTGATTGCTATTTTGGCGCCAGAAATCTTTTTGCCTCTAGGCGCTTCCAGCGTGATGGAATTCAATCTACGGCTTCCGAACATCTGGGGTGGAATAGCAGCGATGATTGCTTTCTATTTCAGTAAGAGAATGATTCCAACTCTGGTGATTGGCATGGCTGTCTATACGGCGGCTCGGTTTTGGTTTGCCTGATAAAGAGCGAAGTCACTTATTTTGTTGCCTCCCGTCATAAAACCTGCAAATTTGAGGTCTTTAACCTAGGTTTTCGCGCTAAGGCGGTATTTTTCCAATTCCGACATAAATGGGACATAAATCTGGCGTGGTTTAAGCGTATGATTATAGTAATAAAAACTTTTATATATTTTTATAGATTTATTTCAAGTCTATTTGAGGTTGATATTGCAAGTTTTATTTATAAACTTTATTGCCTTGCTAAAATTGATGGAGCCTTATAATGAGTAGAGATGAAGCTAGATCGGGTTTTTTAATAGATGCGCCCAGCAGTCTTCCGAGCCCACCTTATCCATCTTTTTATTTATTGGTTGGTGATAATGCTTATGGTTATAGTACCTCGTCGACCGCTTCTAACTTTAGTTGGATCGGTGACTTAGATACTTACTACATTCAGTTAAATATAGGACACAACTACACAATTTTGTCTTTGGGTGAGCCTTATTTTGGTGTTGCAGTATTGAATGATAATGTTGCTCTGCTTAACAGATACGGTACAGTTTTGGGCCTGTCCACAGATTATGGGCCTTATTCGGCTCTAACTTTTACGGCTACCGATAGCGTTTACTACATTCAAAACTATTCTGACTCAGTAGGCTACTACGGGTTAAGATTGATTAACAATACCGTTACGGAATTAAATGGCATTGGTGAGACCATTTCAGCTGGTCAGATTTATTCAGCAAGGCTTGATTATGTTAGTGATGTAGATATTTATAACTTTACTGCCGTTGCAGGGAGAATTTATCAAATAGCATTAACTAGTAGCATTCCAGATTTGTATCTAGACGTAGAGTTTAATGAGCTTGCTGTCACTAATTTGGTAACGAGTGGTAATGGAGTTTATACTTTTAGCCCATTTGTATCAGGGTCATTCTCGCTTCATATATCTTCAAACTCATTCAGCAATACAGGTAGTTATTCATTTATTGCATCTGAGATTGTCACTCCCACCGTCTCCTTCTCTACCACCAGCGCCTCTATCAACGAAGGCAATAGCGGCACTCAAACTGTTACGGCTACTGCTAGCTTAAGTAGTGCAGCAACCACCGCTGTTACTGTTCCCATAACTGTTAGTGGCACTGCTACTGCAGGCACTGATTACACCGGAGCACCAGCTTCTATTACCATTGCTGCTGGTAGTACTACCGGTAGTGCTAGCTTTAATATCGTGGGCGATACCACGGTTGAGTCTAATGAGACTGTCGTTCTAACCATGGGTACTCCAACAGGGGCGACTCTGGGTGCTAACACTACCTTCACGCAGACGATTGTGAATGATGATCTGCCCACCGTCTCCTTCTCTACCACCAGCGCCTCCATCAATGAAGGCAATAGTGGCACTCAAACTGTTACGGCTACTGCTAGCTTAAGTAGTGCAGCAACTACAGCCGTTACTGTTCCCATAACTTATAGTGGTAGTGCTACTGCAGGCACTGATTACACCGGAGCACCAGCTTCTATTACCATTGCTGCCGGTAGTACTTCTGGTAGTGCTAGCTTTAATATCGTGGGTGATACCACGGTTGAATCCAACGAGACTGTCGTTCTAACCATGGGTACTCCAACAGGGGCGACTCTGGGTGCTAACACTACCTTCACGCAGACGATTGTGAATGATG
>Ga0209085_1000238_pt1 | contig 41797 bp, 52 predicted proteins | sample C_131016_EF_Meta_FD_187310 | JGI IMG/M metagenome (GOLD analysis project Ga0209085, IMG submission 187310) | Freshwater microbial communities from Lake Croche, Canada to study carbon cycling - C_131016_EF_MetaG (SPAdes) (version 2) | ecosystem: Environmental > Aquatic > Freshwater > Lake...
AAGCATTAAGAATGCGGCAGCGACAGATGCTATTACTGTAACTAAAAGACCTAATGGTGTTGTTAGCATAGGCAATATCATAGGTAGCATAGACAAAGCCATCAATGGCATCATGTTATCCTGTGCTGCTTTACCAACGCTTCCAGGAATTGCTGTAGCCATCATAGGTAGCATTGATAGAGCCATCATTGCTCCCATGCCCTTGCCACCACCGCCAGCCTTTACGTTAGCCTTTGCTTGTTGTTTGTCAAATGCTTTTCTTTCTGCCCTTGTGGTTGGCACAAAATCATCTGCATACTTAGGTTGACGTGCAAACAATCCAAACAGTCTATTCTTTTGACCTGCTGCTTCTCGTTCTGCTAATCTTGCTGCACGTCTACCAACAAATCCTTCACTTACCGCCAATTCTTCAGCAGCACCTTGTTCACGAATTGCTAATACTTCTGCATTTTCAGCACGAGCCGCTGCAATTCTTGCTTCTGCATGTGCAGCACCTTCGGCTGCACCACCCTCAGAGGATAATGCTATAAAAGATTCGTTCTGTGCTATTAAAATTTCTTGTTCAGTAGCACCGAGTTCAAGAAGCGTTTCTGTTTTTGCAGTATTATACGCTATACCATCTTCAGCACCATCTGGACCTGCTGTTCTATGTGGACTATTTCTATCTCTAGCAATCATAGCCATATCATTTTGTGGTCCACTCAAAACTGCATTAGTTGCTTTTAGATAGGCTTCTGCATTTGCAAATCCTGCTTGTCTAAATCTTTCAACAAGGGAAGCAATTTTTTGCTCCATATTTATAAGAACTGCATCTGTTTCTGCTTGTAGTCTAGTCAAGCCAGACTCTACACCTGCTGTAACTTTAAGAGCAGTAATATTGGATGCGTTACCACCTCTATTAGCAACAATTGGCTCACCAACATATTTTACGGATGCTCCAGACTTAATTGCATTAGTTCCAAATTGTCCAATCTTTCTTCCAAGGTCTCTTGCCTGACCTTCCTCAAAAACAATTAATTTAATAGCAGAATCGGAAAGCATTCTTCCATTTATTACCATTTGAGCACGAAGTTCTTTCTGTGCAAGTATTAAAGCCTCTTGTTCTGGAATTCCTTGTGCCAAAAGATTTGCAAAATGTTGTTCTGATGCTGCCAATACTTCTGCGGCTTTTGCTTCTGCAATTCCATTTCTTTCTTTTAGTGGAATTGATTTATCTGCCAATACTGCTTTAGTTATTGCTCTTGAAGCAACTTCAGTGCTATAATTGTAGTCCGCAATAACTGCTGCTTCTGATTCTAATGCTGTAGCAGCAATCTTTCCTTCATTAACAAGAATTTGAAGTTGTGCATAGAACTCATCAGACTTACCTGATATTTTTATCAGCCCTTCTGCCGCTAATTCTCCTGCTGCTTTTACTTCTTGTAATGTAAATGGTGCAGCCTCAATACCCAATGCTTGATAGACACTTCTATTTCTTGTTGCAGATTCTAGAACTGTTGTTCCACCATATGCCTGACCACTAATAATTCCATGTTTACCTTTTAGTTTCCCTTGTGCAACAGCATCGCCAAAAGTTGTTATTTCTTGTGTTGAAGTCATGGCTGCTTTACCATCAATTTGAACTTGTTTTCCAAATTCATCTAGTACTGGAATAACATTAGTTAATTCAATTCTAGTATTTGCAAATTCTTTATTGACTGCAACTAATTCTTCAATTGTTTGACCAAGTTGAGATGGAGTAAATCCACTAACGTGTGAAGCATTTGTCCACATTGAACCAGACTGTGTGTAATCCTTTGTAAGGTTACTTACTGTTGGAAGAACTTCGCCACCACCATTAAATGCAGGAATATTTCCAGAAATAAGTTGTCTTACTAGTTGTGGATTTTTTGCTACTGATTTAGCAGGAATGATTGCTTCACCATTAGATACCCTGGCTATAATAGAATCTGATGTTCCAGTGCCAGGACCAGAAATCATTCCTTTAGCAAAACCTGGAACTGCAGCATGTACTTGCTGGAATTTAGACCAATCTACACCTCTACCTGCCTCAAGACGAGCAACCATTGCTTCGTAGTATGGTCTTTCTGCATTAGTAAGACTCATGTTTGCAACAGTCGCTTTTAGTTTAGGAAGAACACTGTTGATTTCTGCAAGCATCTCATTGTGATACTCTATTGGAGTCATTGTTTTTGCAATACCTGATGTAGCCTGTGCAAACCATTTCTTTGCTCCACCCTTAACACCAAGAAGATTAATCATTGCCTGTTCTTCCATAGATGGAATAGCAGTAGTCATTTCAGTATTTCTAGTTGCTCTAGCAAAAACACCAGAAGGACCAACATCTGCCAAAATAGAGCCACCAAGATTTGCTGCCTGAAGGTCTTTGTCTCCACGAAGAAGTGACGCTGTTAATTGTTTGAAATATTCTTTTCTTGTAAACGTGCTTGATGGATTTGCAATTTTTTCGTTTAATGGTGATTCAAGTGCAAATAGTTTTCTCTTTCCCTCTGGGTCTGTTGGGTCAAAAATAACACGAAGTTTTTGTTCTGGTGTAATAAGACCATGTGCTTCACGAGCAATCCTAGTTCCTCGCAATTCGGCAAGTGCTGATACTAGGTTTGGTTGAGGTTTAATAAATACCTGTTCGCCACTTTCAAGTTGATAAATTCCACCAATTCTTGGTGTAATGAATGAATTTCCACCGCTTGGAACAAGTTGCTTTGGAAGTTTTAAGGCTTGCATACTTGCATATTCGCTAGACATGACTTCATCATGCATTGCTTGCAATACTAATGCTTTCTTTTCTGATGCTAGGGCTGCTGCTTGAGTCTGTGGACCAATTTCACGTTGCCACATTCTTGGTGGCATGACAAAACCACCACTACCATACTTAGGCATAAATCCAGTAGCATATGCTGGAATGTTTCCACTAATTAAAGATTTTACAAGTTCTGGATGTTGTGATACAGATTGTGCTGGAATAACTGCTTCGCCATTAGACAATCTTGCAACAATAGAATCACTAGTTCCTGTTCCAGGACCACGAATGATTCCACCAGTAGCATATCCTCTTGTTGGTTTCATTCCACCAAGCATTGCAGTTTCACTAAATGCTATTTGTGCTCTTGTTGCTTTTTGATATTCTGTTACAAGTAATTGAATTGCTTCTGCTTCAGAAGTAAAAGTTTGTGTAAGTTTTCCATGTACTTGGTCAAGTGATGCGGCTACTGATGCAGCCTCAATTTGTTCTGAAGTCATGTACTTTGTAGAAGAACCAAGGTCTTTAGATGATTTTCCAAGATTATTAAAGAAAGATTTAAAATTAGCAAACAATTTAATTAAGTTTGCTATACCATTTGCAACAAGACCAACAACCATAAGCACAACTGGACCAATACCAGCAACAATAGTAGTTAACCCAACAATAAATGTTTTTGTTCCATCTCCTAAACCATTAAATTGTTTTAAGATACCATTAACAAAATTAAGAATTGGAGTAAGTGCTTTTAAGAATTGTTCTCCAATTGGGACCATAGCATTTTGAAAATCTTTCATTGCTTTCTGATACTTGTACAATGGAGAATCTGAAACTTTTTTTAGTTCTCTTTCAGAAAGAATTGCTAGTTCTTGAGTAGTTGCTTTTGATAGTTCTAAAGTTCTTGATGCTTGGCTACCTTGGTCAACTACGTTTTTAAACAATGTTGACAAGCGAGCAAATTGAAATTTGCCAAACATTTGTTCAATAGCACGAGCACGATTTAATGGGTCAAGTTTGTCTAGTGCGGAAGCAAAATCTACAACTGTTTTCTTTAAATCTCCTTTATCTGCATTTACAATACCTTTAATGTTAATGCCAAAACCAGCAAGCATTTTACTTGCAGTGTTAGTTGGATTAATTAAAGATGCTAAACCAGATTTTAAAGCGTTAGCACCTTCCGATGCATTAATTCCACCTTCTTTCATTGCTGTAAGGAAAAATGCTAGGTCTTCTACACTACCACCAAGTTGTTCAACTACTGGTGCTGCTTTTGGAATAGCAGTAGTTAAATCATCGATGGAAAGTACTGTTTGGTTTTCTACTGCGTTTAAGAAGTCAATCTTTTTTGCTAAATCTTCTGCAGATAATCCAAAAGCATTTGTAAGAGATATTGTTGTTTGTAAAGCCTTCTGTTGGTCTACTCCACCTAAGACTGCAAGTTTTGTTGCAGAACTAACTTGTGCAACTAGGTCTGCTCCCATTTTTCCTGTTGCTGCTGCAGTTGCAGCCATATCCATAGTATCTTTAACTGCTATACCATATTGAGTAAAACTTTCTGCCAAACTTTTAATGTTTGCAGCCATCTTGTTTGTTTCTTCATTAGTAGTTCCTAAATCACCATAAACACGTTTAAACTTAACAACCGCTTCTTCCATTTCTTTGAAAGATTTAATTGCAACAGAACCCAGCATTGCTAATGGCACTGTAAAACCAACCATAAGTTGGCGACCAGCCCATTGAGTATTCTTACCAAAGTTAAGCAAATTGGTAGAACCCTGTTTAAGAAGTTGATTTAATAGTTGCTGTCTTTGTGCAGCAATTGCTTGTTTAGTTGCAAGATTATCCATATCAAGCATAAGTGGTCTAATTTTAATTGCTTGCATTGCACCGCTTGAATCACGACCCATTTTGATATACTGGGTTTGTAAATCTTTGACTCTTTCACGAGCAACTTTTGTAATTGTTTCAAATTCAGATTTAAATAATTTTCCAAATGTTTTAGATGCTCCACCAGCATATCTAAAATACTCACCCATTGTGAGTTTGTTCTTTTCAAGTGCGTTTGTAAAATATTCAGTACTTGTTTTTACGGTTGTCATCTGGGCAGAGAATTTGCCAGTTGCATTAATTCCGTTTATTAGGCTTTGCCTTAGTTGAGCAGCCTGTGCTGCTGCTGCAGCACCGCTTTTGCCCATTTGTGTATGAAAGGCTGATATCTGACTCTGAAGTAATTTGATTTGCTCTAACGCATTAGAGGTATCAATATTTACTTTTATATTAGATTGAATATCAGCCATTCATTTACACTTCCTTTTTAGGCAGTTAAACCACCCATAAGCGATGTATCGCTTAGTTTGATACCTGATGCCTCTTCAACAATCTTGTAGACTGTTGGAAGGTCAACGTTATCTTCTAGTGCCTTTAGGTCTGTAGCCAGAGTTGGTGCATACTGTTGCATTGCAATCTGAACACATTCCATAAGGAGATTCATTGACTTATCATTGTCATCTGCTACCGCTGAGATTGCCTCAAACTTCTTCATAAATGGACGAAGAAGAGAAATCTTTAGTGGTCTTACAGATACTGTAGTACCGTCAATAAGTACTACTTGTGTTGTTTCGTTAATGGTAGTTGCCATTTTATACCCTCCTATAGGTTGTATTTAATAATTATAGCATAATTAACCATTTACAACTTCATAATCAAGACCCATTCCTATTCCAAATCCTGCTTGTTTTGCCGCTATTCCTTGTAGTGCTGTAATATCATTAGGGTCTCCATTACCAATACCAGATGTTTGTGCTGCTACCCTTGCCTTCATTGCTTCCCAAGGGTCCTCTTCTTTTCTACCGCTGGACTCATCTAGGTCAACGCCTTGCATTGCCGCTAAAAATTTCTTTTCTTGATAATCTGATTCTCTTTTTTGTTCGAGGGTAGCCATTAGTTCTGGCATAGATAGTGATGTTTCTAATTGTTGATAGTCTTTCCATATACCAAGTAAAAATACTTCAGATTCCAATTTTGCAAGGTCTAAATTTTCCCAACTTGATGCTTCATTGACTGCTTGATTTGTAATAGGATTATTAGATATGCTTTCAATATCTTCTGAAGATTGGTCTAATTTAATACCTGCTGCTATATCTAAAATTTTATAAACTGTTTTTAAATCAAAGTTATCCTCAAAATCTTGTACTGTTTTAATTGAGGGGTAATATTGTTGCATTGTTATGGTTGCAGAAGCAACAAGTAATTCTATTGTTTCATCATCATCTTTGGCTGTTTTAACCAAATTGAATTGCTCCATAAATTTTCTTAAATATCTAATTTTTAATGGACTTATCTCAATCTCTTCATTATTTATTGTTTTAATAATGGTTGAATCATATATTTTAGTAGGCATAGTATAAGTATACCAAAAGAAACTGCCCCAGGAATCCCCAGGGCAGTCTCAACGATATTCGGTTGTTATTCAGTTTTTAGTAAGTGCGGTCTACGATTTTACCGTAAGCACCATTTGAATCTGGTAGCAAACGGAATTCAACGTCAAACATTGTTGCAGCGTCACGCTTTGCAGCGAGAGTTACGTTAGCAATGTTTACAACACGATAAGCAATGTATACACGCTCAGTCTGGTCTGAGATACCGACACCCTGGGTGTTACCCGAAGCACCTGTACCAACAGTAGCAGCACCAATAGCAATCATTGAACGCTCAACTGGGTAGTCTCCCAAGTCTCCTGCGTACAGGTCAATGTAGTTGTCTGTATTTGATGTTACAACATTGAAATAGGTACCTGATTCAGTTGCTGTGTTTGGAACGTAAGTAATTGTTACCGATGGGGTAATAGCACTTGACAATGCGTAACGAGCAACAGAACCACGCTGTGCAAGTGCAAACAAAAGGTTTTCCAAAGTTGCTTCTGCTAGAGAAGTCTTTAGAGTAACCTGCATACCTGACTTGTACAACTTTGCAACGTCTAGCAACTGGTCAACAGTTACGTCACCAAATGTTGGGTTGAATGTTAGTTCAAGACCGTTATTTGTATAACCTACGTTTCTCCACAATCCTGCTGTTGCGTTTGCAAGTGTATCTTTGTAAGATGTACCTGCCTGGAATGCTGGAACTTTTGCAACTGCCAAACCTGGAGCATTGAGTGCTGGGTTGTAGTCTGTGCTATCTACAAGGTTAGTAATACCGCCTACGAATAGTGCGGCTGCACCAACAACAATGTTGTTAGCATTTCCTCTTTGATAATTAGCCATATTTTATTTCACCATCTTTCATTTATAAATTTTTGGTGCGGTGTTTCCTCTATATAAGTATAACAGCCTTTTATGAATTCAACATAATGTAGTCATAATAAATAATTATTTTGTTACCAGCATAAGTTCTAGCGGTAGCAAAATTAATAACATCTCTTGTTTCTTGTAGTTGAAATACTTTAAAATTAACAAATTTAAAGTTTGGCTCAATTGATATGCCTTCGACAGTAATAGAACCTTTTTCCCTGCACCAATCATTTAGTTCTTCTGCTGTTTCATCTTCTCTATCCATAAGACGTAAAGTTTGTTCTGTAATCTGTACCATATTAATAATTGAATTTTCAGCAGTAGCATAAAAATAATAAAGCAATTGTTCACATTTAATATGTGGAAATGGCACTCTACGCATACGAATCATTCGGTCATATGTAGCCATGATTCCACTTGTTGGAAACATTTCTGTTAAGTTATTTATTGTGGATGGAATGGATGGAAAAAATGGAATAGTTTCAAATCCAAGATTTTGCAGTTTATCTTGAAGATATGCATTAATCCATAATACTGGAGTATTCAATGTTGAAGTTTTAGACAACTGTTCCACCTACTTTCGTAATCCAATTATATCCTACTTCAAAACCTTTTGCTCTACCGCCATTTTTGGCAGCATAAAGATTTTCTTTAAACACTTTAGAGTTTTCTAAATGTTGTTTAATTCCTGTTGCATCTAAAACTGATTGAGTAAAATGTTGTTTAAAAAATAAATCAAATATGTATTCAAATGCACCCATAACTCTAGTTCCTCCAGGATGTTCTACTAAAACTTGATTAGGTGTAAAAATAGATTCTCCGTCTATTTCAAAAGCCAAAACTTTTGCTTTTGTTGGTCTGATTACCATAGGAGTTCCTGCTTCCATTATTTCAGCCTTGTTGTAAAATGGAACATAAGAGCCTTGTTGAACAGTTTTAGATTGACTTAAAACTCCATTAAAAGTTAAGCCACCCCCAAGAGCAGTATATTGAATATCAAATAGTCTAGCATCTGGAGAACCAGTCTGATACCATTCATATATATGATGATACATTTGTTCATCAACCCTGGCATTCTGGTCAACTAAATCTTTAAATATTTCAATAGCATCTTTTGCTATTTCATTTAAAAACACTTGCTTGCCACTTTGAACACCTTCTAAAAATCCTTCTGAATATTCTACAATATTAAGCATTTCTTTGGTAAAAATTTTATCATCAAACTGTATAGAAATCATAAGTCTACCGCCTGATTATCAGAACGACTAATTACAAGTTTATAATAATCTGTTTTTCCAAATGGACCAACAACTGGGTTTGATGTAGATATTTCAAATATTGTTGATTGTCCTTTTCTCGGTCCTGATGATTCATTATAGATAGGATTACCTTGGGCATCTCTAATATTTGTAATAATAATATTTGTTATTGAATATAATTCATTTCCATTATTTTCAGTAATATCGTTCCTGACTCTGCCAACAACAGCATTGTCAATAGTTATATTGGGATTAATAATAACGTCTTCTTTAAATTTTCTACCTGCTGGATTAAAGAAACAGGCAATTGTTCTATCTAGAACCCACTGACGTTTAAGATTTCCATAGGCTCCTTGTTCAACTATTGGATAATATACATCTGCTAAAAGTGGATAGGTAAAATCTGTTTTTTCACAAGTTGTCATTATAGTAATCCTGGCTTGATTAGATTACCTTTATAGTTACTTAGGATTTTATCTACAATCATGTTGCCAGTACCCTCCAAGAATTGTGGGGCAAACTTAATGTCAAATTGGTCAGTGCTATATTCAGTTACAAATTTATTGTAATAATCATTATTTCCACATTTAATATCTTCAATCAAAAGTTTAGTAGCAATTTCAACATCTGGTGGTATAGCCTTATATCCAGCATCAATAATAAAGATATAGTCATATCCTCTTGGAAAAGCAATTGGATAAAATCCATAAAAACCTATGTCTCCTATGCCGCTTGGAAGATTTAGCGGTGTTTGTTCCATACGGTTATACAAATCAATTTGTGTTTGCATAATTGCAGAATTATCAAGTGTTGGCTGATAAGTATAATCCCATACTGACTGAACCCCACCACGAGCAGTAATTGCTTCATTATTTGTTGCTCCAATGGTAGTATTTTTTAATGTAAAAGTGGTTGTTGTTGGGATTTCAGTTACATAAAATGTACCATTGAATTTTGTTGGAGTTACACCAGAAATAGAAATTGTTTGTCCAATTTGAAAACCATGACTAATATTTGTAGCAAGAGTTAATACATCTCCAGAAACATTTACATTTTGAGTAGAAATAGCAATTGGTAAATTTTCTGCGTCATAAATAAGAACATTATTTTCGTATACTTTTAATACACGATTTATTGGATGCCATACAGGGAAATAATCATTGCCTTCTCCTGTACGTTGTAGAATAAGTTTGTGATTGTAGAATGCTCCACCAGTTCCAGAACCTTCCATCAAAAAAGTATCAATAATAGAACGAGCAATAATTTCATACCTTTTATATTCTTCAATATCTGCTGTTGTAGTGGCAAGAAGATTTGGATTTGTATATGGTCTATAAATAGTTAAATTATCTTCTAAAACTATTTCTCCATAAATATCTGTTTCATAAATTTTTACAGCAAAATCACGGTCAAACTGTGCTTTTGCTCTTGGAATAATGTATGTAAGTTTTTTAGTTGCACTAGATGTTAAACTTACTCGTTCAATAGAGTGGTCAACCAAATCTTCAACTTCAAAAATGTATGCCGAATTAGCAGCAGGAACATCCCAGATAGTTGAAATAGGGTATGGTGGAACTCTCAATATTTCCATTTAGGCAAATGCCTCCGCTACTTCTTCTGGAGTTGCTAAACGAATGCCACGTTGTTTTAACCAAAAATCTGCTTTTGTTTTTGAAAGAATATTATATCCAACATGAATTTTTCCAAAACCTTCTGCAGAAACATTTCTTGTTGAAAATAATGCTACTTTTAAACTCGTGAAACCTTCCGATATTTCAATATTTTCAAAATTTGAATACTCATCATTTGTATTTGTTGAACCCATAATGCCATTATTGTTATATCCTAGTGTTGGAACACTTTTATTTGTTTTTGTGGTTGCTTCATTATTTTCGGTCATGTAAAATCCTCCTAGATTTATTTCAATTATACCAGATAAATATAGAAAGGGGGTAGAGAAATAAATCTCCACCCCCATTCAAAGGTAACGCTAAAGCAGATTAGTCTGCTGCAGCATCTGCATATGAAACTGCATCGAGTTCTTCCCATGCAATACCGAAACGAACGAATACTGTATATTCTACAGTATCTTTCTTCGGAACATAGAAACGGTTAACAGTGATATCTCTCTGGAAACCCCAAATACGGTTCTGTGGGAATGTAAGGTCTACATAACCAACAGGGTAATAAGGAACTTCTAGAACAGGAATACCAAGAACACGAGTTTGACGAGCACCACCAAAAGTCTGGCTGTCTCCGTTAAAGAACTGTCCACGAGCAGCCTCGGTAGAACCGATGTTGTTAATGTAAGTTCCATTGTTCTTAACAATGTTTGCAAATGTATCTGTACCAGCATAGAACTTTAGTCCATTTGTGATAGCACGATATCTGCGAGGCATAGCCAAGATAAGTTGCTGCATTCTTTCAGTTGTCCAATCGGTAAATGCTGTGTTAGAACCAACCAACGATGAGTTGATTACTTCGTGAGCCTTACCGTTTCCTGCACCTGGATAGACACTTGCACCAGTTGTAACCTGCTTAATGAATCCAGTCATAATGCTTAGGAATGTACCTGTAGTACCGTCACCATTAATGGCTAGGTCCTCAATATCATTTCCAAAAGCATTAGTCATTAAACGAACCAAGTGGTCCTCTAGAGCAGCACCTTCGATGTTATCTTCAAGTGACTCTGAAGTTACTTCCCAGTCTAGACGTAGTTTCTTAGTGGTTAGTTCAACCTTTGAGAATGTAGCACCAGCGTTAGTATACTCTGAAACACCTTGTGTTGCAGCACGAATAACACGGTCACCAACATTAACTTTTTCAAGTTCCATTGTGTTTGCTCTCATTGTTACTCTACGTCCATCATTTGCAAGTGTAGTTGCATCCCAAACATAGTCGATAAATCGTCTAGCCTGTTCAGGGCGTAGGATACCAGTACCTGTGTAAGTTGGACTTGATGTAAATGATGGATTAACAGCATTAGGACCAGTTAGGTCACCAAAGTTTGCAGAGGTAATGTTGCTTAGATAAGTTCCATGCTCTGATGTTGCACCAATACCACTCGTAGGCTGTCCTGTTGCACTAAATGCACCTTGTGAGTTAGGATAAACAGGCGAACCTGACGGTGCCATATTTTTAATAATTTCTTCTGACATTTTATTTTTCACCTCCTAGTGAATTTATTTTAGTAAATCGGATGTTGTGAGGAAACTTCCGCCCCATACTGATTTTTCCACCAGTACTGGTTCCTGAATGACCTCACCGAGGTCACCAGACTTACGGAAAGCGGTGTCTGCTTCTACAGCATCGATACGCTTTCCAAGATTGTTAAAGTCTGACTCTGCATCTGTAACCTTTGAGGTAACAAATCCAAGGGACTTCTTTAGTTCAGCAACTTCTGTCAATAGTGATGCATTTGCATCTGCTAGTGACTTGATAATTGCTGAGATATCGCTAAAGGCTGTTGTAACTGTTGTGCCTAGTTCATTAACTGCCTTAGCAATTACTTCCTCTGAACCTGGAACAACGTCTTCTACAACTTCTTCTACATGTGCTGGCTCGGCTACTGGAGCCTCTTCAACAACTTCTTCTGTAGCAGGAGCGTCAACTACAACTTCTGCCTCTGGAGCGACATCTACGACTTCATCATTTACGATTTCATCTGACATGTTATCATTCTCCTTTTTAATAGTCTTAGAAGTATTAATGCCTTTAGCACTATCTACTAAGAACTTTACCATGTCGAGTTTGTCATCATCTGACTTCTCGACAAAACCTATGTTTTGCATCTGTGTTCCACTTACTGGACTTACTGCAGAATCTTCTTCTGTGATTGTTACCAATCCTGATTCTTTGTCCCAAAATACATTTTCTAGAATTGCATCAGTACCCTCGCCTGTAATAGTATTAACACCGTCTACCTTTTCAACAGATAGGATATTCGCAAACTGATTTGCTGGGCTATCAACAAGGGATAACTCAACCAAGTCATAGTCTTTAATAATTCTAATAGCGGAATCGCTTTTTTCATCATAGCCATCATCCCACTTGTTCATCTTGCCACCAATAGAAAATCCAGTAAGTGTACCATCCAAGACCTTTTCCCAAGTGTCTTGTGCACCTTTTGAAACATAAGCAGATACATACACACCCTGATAAAACTTCTTTGTTTCTGGGTCAAAATATTTATCTTCCTTAAATGCTACCATTTTGCCTACCGCTTTTGGCTGGTGCATTTCACGGATGTTGCCACGGAACTTAGAGAAGGCTGACACGGATGCTTCTGGAGTAACAATATCGTTTTGCTTGTCAATGTTATCAAGCGTAGCAAATCCAGACACAGTTCTACGTTCCGCATCTATTTTTGTAAGAGGCATAGAAATACGGACATTATTTCCGTCAATGTCAAAGTGTGCCTTTTGAATACTCATAGTATTAATTATAGCCCCTTTTTATGAAAGTGTTATAGAAATGTTATTATACCACTTTTTTAAGAAGAGCGTCTCCCCTCACCCTTTGGATTTCTTCCAGCAGTTGTTGCAGTACTATCTGCTTGAGCCTGTTGACGTTCTCCGTCACGACTTCTATTACCTGCATTATTTGCAGCAGCATCAGTTGCTTGACGAGCAGTTAGTTGAATCATAGAGTCACTCTCTTCACGTTCTGGCAAATTGAGAAGTTCACGAGCCTCATTAGGAACCATAATTTGGTTCTTAACATAATTAGTAAGAATCTGTGATTGAGCCAATTCGTCAGTAAGGGTAAGTTCATTAAACTTAAATTCTAGGATATCTGTTTTTTCACGAATAATCTTGTTTAGAATCTTTTCAAGATTACGTTGTGCAGGTCTTGCAACCTGCTCTTTGAATGTTCGGTCTTGTGCTAATGAGTCTGCAATTGATGAAGAACTACTACCACCCAATTTTGACAAAGGAACTTGATGAGCAACTAGGATATCGTCACGGTTCTGCTCACGGTATTTTGTAAATGACCCTTCCTGTACTCCAGCCTCAATTGGTTCCATTTTAAATTCAACCTTATTTGTTTCTGAATCTCCTGGAAGCGGAATATACAAGGTTCTATGAGATTGACCTTTAAGACCAGTCTGCAAAAAGCGAAATAGTTTATCTTCTGCTTCTTGTGTAAGTTGTGCACCCTTTAGGGTAACGATATAGCGAGGAACAGCCTTATTGCTAAAATAATCAATATTATATTGTGCGGCTAAAGCATCTCCAATCAATGCTGGCAAAGCAGAAATTACATCTGGAACACCATAAAAAGTGTTCAAAGGAGAGTATTCTTTAATATGAATAATCTCATTTGGACGTGGGTCATCTGTAATATAGTTAACATTCTTTGCACCAAAGTTACGGAAGTAAACCACCATGTTAGCGATAATTTGAACATATCCGTCACGAAGTCTGCGTACACGCATGGTGGCTGCAGGAATATGACCAATATAGCCAATTTCTCCAGTTATAGTTCTTCCAACTTCAATGTATCCATTTCCCATTGTATGAACATCAGTAAATACTTTTTCTAAGACAGACGAGAATGATTCGTCCTGATTTAAACCTTCTAACCAGTCACGAACTTGTACTTTCAGTTTTTCAATGCGTTTGCGAGCACGAGCCATTTGGTCTGCTGAAGCAGCCTCTAGTTTAAGATTAGTTTTATCAGAAATAATAAAATCATATCCAAGACCAACAGTATTTTCAACTTTTGCATCAATAGCGGCATGGTTAGCAAATGATGTGTCATAGTAACTTGCCAACTCATATGGATTGTATGGTGGAGTAATTACATCAAAAAGTCCATATGCATTTCGAAATACAACGCCAGGATTAATAGCGTTTGACCTGGCTCCATTAATACCAGTTTGAACAGCACCAGCAGATTGTAGATATGCATCATCGCCGAGAGCCTTAGCCATTCTAGAACTTCTACGTTTAAAATTTGTATTCATACCATTAAAAGATTTAATTTCATCCCATGACTTAATAAAAGGGTCTAGGTCTGCAAATTCATTTTTAATCTCTTGTGCTTCATCTAAACGAGCAGGGGTATTTGCATATTCATAATAACTCATTATTCGTCACTTCCAAACATGTCAAATGTGTTCTTAGCAGCAATGAATGCACCAAGGTCTGTTTCTGATGGAATATATCCTTGTGCCATACGGTCAATCTGCTCGCTATATTCTTCATCTGATACTTTTCTAACATTTGCATAAAATAAAGGTTGACCATCTGGAAAACCTAGCCACCTTGCTTCATTGCGAAGTAGCGTAACTCTAGATTCATCGCCTCTCATAGAATCAATACTTAAAGCATTACCCTGGTCATCTGTCAGGACTTTGCCAGAACGCAGTTGCCAAACGTAAATACCATAGTCTGAAAATGGTTCTTCTATGATAGAAATCTTTGTTTTGCCAATTTGATTGGGCATGACTTGACCAATATCTTTATTAATATCTATATTCATAACCATTAGTATACCATATTATACAGGAGAAATTATATTTGTTTGTTTCAAAACATCAGAAACAAATCGATTTAGCCCTGTTTGAACTGTAAAAAGTTTGGTTGAATCATATTCTGGAACATATCTATTAGAACCAGTATAAATACTATAAAGGCTTATTAGATTTATTGCAGGATTGTTTGGGTCATACATTTTTAATAAATCATTCCAAATAGACGATGTTGACCAATTTGTCCAAGTGTATGCTGTGCTTGTCTGAGAAATGGGTGGGTACATGATGTTATACCATGTTCTTGAAATTTCAGACTGTGCCAGTTTTGAAATAGATGATTGATAATATGAAAAATCATTAATTGTTATTGGAGACACTACCCTAAATTGACCAATAGTGTTATCAAACGAAAGTGGTTCTGTAAAATTAATTCCTAAAGTACCCCATCTATTATAATAAATATATGGATTTTTTACTTTTGAACCATTCCAATAATAAATAATGTTTTCATCAATATTTCCAGTAATAGAGTCTATAGCATAAATTTTACCAATTCTTTGACTACCAGTATAATCATCATTATCATATTGTGAAGACAAATAGAAAGATACCAATTTGTCTTTTGATTGTATTTCAAATATTTTTTTTGCATTGTCTTTTGTTCTAAATGCTAATTTTCCAATTTCTCCACTGTCATAATAGTAATTATTTTCTGGATTAATTGATAATTGAATAGAATCTAGATTAAATACAGAATTTTGATTTTCATTAATTTTAAACATCAATCCTCTATAAACATTTCCACCACCATCATATAAGTCAGTTAAAACAGATGAATAGTTTTTAAATCCTGTTAACGTAATTCCAGATTGCCTATCTAAATCTAAATAACCATTTGATTTTTTAGTTATGAGAAATGGATTAGTTCTTTTATAATTAAATACTTTATTTCCAGAACCATCTAAAGTATATGTATATGGAATAATTTCAGTTCCAAATTTTGTTTTAATTGGATTTGGAATAGTTGTATTTGTATTAAGTGATTGTGCTGCCAATTCTAAAAATCTAATTCTTGTTGGATTTGTAAAAATACTATCTGTATCAAATTGTAGATAAACTATCATTGCTAGTTCTGTAAAATTTGGTGCGGTATACAGTCCACTAGTTTGTACAGGATATATAATAGTATCATCACTAATTTGATACATTGTTGTAGCCCAAGAATCTGTATATTGTAAAGGTCTAATCACACCTGAAATAGGTATTCCTCCATAACTAGCAACACTAAAATCAGAATTTGTTTTTGTAAGACCAGCATTTAAATATTGAAAATTAATAAATGATTTTACAGTAGTTAATTTATCGTCAACAATCTGGTCTAATGTTTGAACATAATTCATCGACCTTGGAGAATCTACGTTATATTGCATAAAATCAAGTACATAGTCTTGTCCTCCAGAGGCATTAGTAACATACTTTCCAAAATATGATAATGGAATAACTGTTTGCCAATATCCACCAGCAGCAATATTAAAACTTTTATTCGTATAGTCAAAATTCAATCTATATGTTGGATTTACTCCATAGGAACTTATATTTGTGTACCCTGCTTGTGTTGATATATTAAAAATACCATTAGCATTTACATAATTTGAAAGAATAAAAGATGTTCCATATGCTCCAAAAAATTTAGAATCTATTGAGTTTCTAGAAACAAAATTTATAGATTCTATTGGCTGTGTAAAAGTATTTTCAAATCCAGTATCTCCTCCAACATATGCATTTATCTGTCCTAGTTGTTGAAAAAAGTTAGCGACATCTGAATTATATGCTGTTGAAAATTTATCAATATCTATGCCAATTAATGCATAGTTTACTGTTGGTGAGTAGAATGTAGTATAAGACAAAGTATGAGAAGCAAGTGTTTGTTCTGTTAATGAATTATATTTAAATTTATAATAAATAGTATTTCCATTTATAGATATAGTAAAATAATTAAGAGTATTTTTATCAATAAATTTAAAAACTATTTGTTCATTTGCAGTAGATGAATATTGAACTACACAATAAAAACCTTTTATTGGACTTTTTGTAAAATCTAAAGAATTAAAATAAACATATCCATTTGTATTAGACCAATCGGAGTTTGGTCTTAAATTAATATTTGTTCCGAAATCTGTTGACGCTGCATTTGCTGAATACCAGTTTGCAGAATCTTTATTGTCAAAAATTATTTCTGGAACTTTATAGTCTGGAAATTTTAAAATATTATTATTAATAACAATATTTTCAAACTGTCCAGTTTCCCACTTTGTCATTTCTGGAAATTTTAAATTATTTGAATATCCTGCAAAAGCATATTCTGTAGAAATGGTTTTACCACCATATTTTACATTTAATTCTTCTGGATATTTAACACTTTGTCCGTAAATGTAGTGAGTTTTTGCTTGAGTATTTGATATTTCATAATTATATATTGCTACGCAATCTATCTGTGCCTCGACAAAACTGCCAAAATAAATCCAATCTTTTGTTGATGTTATCAGGGCTAGGTCAGATTCTTCTAATGGAATGTTTATAACTATTACTCCATTAATTAAAACTTTTACATAGTTTGGAGTATAGACAATATTTAACAAAATAACTCTATTATGATATCCAATAAAATATGATGCTTTTTTATTCCCTATCTTAAAAACAAGTGAATTTCCTGCAACATAAAGTCCATCTCTATTATCTACAGTAGAACCATTGGTTGATACTGGTCCTATAATTTTAATTTCTGCATCTTGATAAGTTGAATCGCTTGCCCATCCTTCATCGTTTATCTTAATCCATGTTTCAAGTGTATATGTATTATATTTTCCACTTTGTGTTAAAAATCCAAAAGATGGAAATAACATTGCAGCCTTAGATGTATAAGATAGCATGGTTGAGTTTTTTGAACCATATACCAGTGGTGTCATATTTACTTTTGCTTGTAAAAGTTTTGACGAGGAATCGTATATGTAGTATGCAGGACTATTTGAAAATCCATAAGAGTCTGTTTTAATACCATAATTAATTAAACCAGTGTATTGATAATATGGTGGATAGTTTGAGTATGCACCAAAAGAACTAATGTCAATTATTTTATCTGTATCAATTCCTAAAGATGTTTTATTAAACTCTTGAGCATATTTACCAACAGACAAACCATTAATTAAAAAAGTGCCAGAATAATCTGAATATATGGAAATATAAACAACAGCAGAATTACTTACTGTAGTTGAAAGAAATTCTGCACTTACAAATACCCAGCCATTAAAAAATGTTGGAGTAACTGTTTTAGTAACAACTGTTCCACCAATTTTATATCCAATTAAAATACTAGCAATTAATGGATTAAAAATTGATGCATTTGGGTCTCCAGCATAAATCCAAAAACCAATAGATATTGGACCTCCATCAAGTGATATTGTATTTGTGTCATACATCTCTCCACTGCCAGGATAGTCGTATGTCTTAACTAATTTAGTTGTTTTGCTATTTGGAAAAGGTTGATTTGCAGAATTTGTATAGTTTGTTGCTGTATAAATTTTAGTGCCTGGAGCGTATGGATGGTTTTGAGAATACCAATTTGTCAAATCTCTATTTGTTTCGGTAATTAATGAAATATAGTCAGCACCATCATCCATTGTCCATAAAGCAATTGGATGTTCTGCAAATATTTTTTCTGCATATAGATTAGACGAAGTAGACATATCTACTATTCTATCACATAAGAAAATGCCCTGCCTAATTAAAGACAGGGCATTTCAACATCCTAATTAATTTTTGTCAGGAATTTTAATTTCACAATAATCTGTAGTACAGTAGGCTTCGCCTTGTGCTTCTAAATTATCCACTCCATCATAGATAGCAGAAAAATCAATCTTTGCTAGTCTTCCGATGTAGTAGTCATATTCATCTTCTGTAATTTCGGAATATGGCTGCTGTGGATAAACTGTGTTACCCATTGGCAAGAACGAAACTGCCTTTAGTTGTCCTTCATACATATTTAGAACAGAAGAAATATGCTGCTTTTCAGTTGCTGTATCAAATGATAGTGTTACTGAAACACCATTGTCTGACCAGTACTTCTGAGCAGTAGCAGCAAGGGCTGTCTTCTCAAATAGAGTTACATCCTTTTCTGCTCGCTTCTGTCCTGAAGCAATTGGGAAATATACTACTGAAGTATTTGCTGATACTAGGTCTGCTTCAATCTTATACCCTGCCGCTTTGAACAAATGCAACATTGGGTCTGTGTTTCCAAAACGAATTGTTCTTAGATAGAACTTTCCACCTGGACCCCAGTGAACACCAGGGGTAGCACCAGAAAGAATTGACACAGAACCAGATGGCTTTACTGTAGTTACACGAATAGATTCACGAACACACATCCACTCTGAATACTTATTGTCATAGTAACGAATCTTCTTGTACCCCTCATCCATCCACTCACGAGTAGCAGGTAGACCATGCTCATCAGCAAATGATGCAATACCTGTTAGAGATGTTCCAATTCTACGGTTTCTCTGCATGATGCCATTGGTCTGTTGCCAGTGAGTAGGAAGAAGTGTAACAGTTTTTCCATACAAGTAAGCAAACTTAAGTGTACGCAAGAAATCTTCTTTGGACTCGTGACGGTTTAAGTGTACTTCCACAAGGGTACATAGTTCATATGACTCTAGTGGCTGTTCTGCACACGGATTAAACCCCATTACACGATAGTCCTTGCCATCTGCTGGGTCTGCCAAACGACCAAAGTTACGAGCAACATCAAGCCAAATAAATCCTGGTTCTCCGTTATCAACAATGCGGTCTACATACTTTTCGTAATCCATTCCAACTTTTGCTTCTATAGAATTGTTTGACATCCAAGCCCAGCCTGGATTTTCTGGGTCATATGAGTTACGTTCTGGGAATGCATCCGCATTCTTTAGGTTTAGGAAGTCTTCGTCTCCATCTACTCCAAGTGCAAGGGTAGCAGAACGCCTGACGTTACCAGAAACAACACAAGTACCAATGAGATTAACTAGGTCAACAATAGCACGAGCATCTAGGGTATCTCCAACACGCTGAGTAAGTACATGAGCAATTCGTTCATGTAGTTTGATTAGTGGTGCTGGTCCTGATGCTACCCCACCAAAGCCCTTGATTGGACTGCCTTCTGGTCTGATTCCAGCATAGTTAAAATATGGAAGAGCCTGTTGAGGACGAAGATATCCATTGATTACCATTCTTGTTGATTCTACCCAGCCTTCACGAGTATCTGGAATATCCCAGATAGCCTCTGCTTCTCCTGGAGAATAAATCTGGAAGTTTTTGTCTTTTCCAAGGGTATCAAAACCAACTCCAATACCAAGCATAAGAGCATCCATAATCCAAGCAAATAACTGACCTGGGTCATTTTTGTCTAGGTCTTTAGTAGATACCATCGCACAATTCTGCAATGCTGCTGAATTACGTTTTTCCATTGTAAGTGGTGTGCCAAATGTCCACATGCCACGACCTGGAGGTGTCCATTTTAGATTAAACATACGGTCAAATGCTTCTTGAGCAGACTTCTGTGCCTTATAGTCATTCCATGGGAGTCTATTCTCCTTTGCATGGTTTTTCTGGACAGAATACATACCTTCAATAACTCTGCGTACAACTTCGTACCAGCGTTCTTTGGTTCCGTCTTCTTTGACTCGTGAGTAGGTGCGAATAAAGGTAATTTCACCTAGTGCGTTGCCACCTGCATCCACGAATCCAAAGGGTGATTCCAACGATTTATACTTTTCTACAAAATCTGTTGGTAGGGTAAAAGAAAAAAATTCCGACATAGTGTTTCCACCTTTCCATAACTGTGATGTATCAAGTATATCACAGTTTTAGAAAATAGCAAACACTATATCGAAATTTAATAAATTATTCTGGAACTACTTCAGAAACAGGAAGTTTCTCAAGTTCTGCAAGATAAACTTCAATAGCAACTGAAAGAAGATTAGCATTCTTCTCTGCTTCTGCAAGACTTGATGCTGTCTCTTCTGCGTTTTCTGGTGTAGCATTCTTCTCAATAATTACCTTATTAAGTTCGTGCTGGTATCCCTGAACAGCAAACTGTTGTACTTGCTGATTAAGAACGCCTCTTAGTTGGTCTGTCGTTAGGACAGATTTAAAATCAAATGACATGATTTTCCTTTCGGTTAGTGTATATAAATTATAGCACAGATATGTACTTTTTGGTTAATTCGTGGTATAATTAATATGAACACCCTTCAAAAAGGTGTTTTTCCGTTAAGGAGGAAAATATGAATAATTTAAAAATCAAAAGATTACTCGCCACAGGAATTTTAAGTTTAATGCTTACTGGTTGTGTTACCCCTCAAGCCAGTGCTGCTGAAATGCCTACAATAAAGGTCACTACAGCCAAATTAATTAATTCTAAAAATATAACTACTGATTTAGTTCACACTGCTAAATTAAATAAGAATACTACAAAGATGCAGCAAGTTCTTATGAAAATATTTCATCGTGTAAATAAAACACCCTATGTGTTTTCTGGTTCTAACCCATATGGCTGGGACTGTTCTGGAATGGTTGTTTGGACATATAAGCAATTTGGACTTGAACTTCCACATTCCGCCAATAAACAAGCACATATAGGAAAAAGAGTTTCTAATCCAAAACTAGGTGATATTGTTGTTTTTGCTTATAGCGGTTCTACTAATTTTTATCACTCTGGTATTTATATTGGCAAAGGTAAAATAGTAAACTCTAATAGTTACTATGGAACTACAGTAATTGAACCATTAAGTGATTACAAAAATAGTCAAATAAGATTTGTAAGAGTTGTTCCCACTATTTAGTTCCATGTTCCTGTAGCAGTCACAGTTCCGTTACCAATGGGAGTAATTTTTAAATAAGTACCTGCACCAATACTGGCACTATTATTAACTAAAAGACTGTTAACTGTAATTGATGGATTAAATTTAATAGACCCAGTGCCAGTAATTCTAAGTATACCTTTAACTTTATAAATTACATAACGAGAGCCAGTAGAGATTGAAGGTGATATAGTAACTGTAGTACCAGCGGTAGAAATAAGTGCAGTGCTTAAAGTAGAGTTAGTAGCAAAACTTGTAGTATTGCTACCATAATCTATAACATAGTTCCAAGATACTGAAGGACTACCAGAGACAGTCGAAGCATTCCAGGCTTGAGTAAAAATTCTTGTGGCATCACCAGCATAAAAGTGTTGAAAATTTACTAAAAGTTCTACATCATAAGTTGTACCAGCAACCAAGGTAATTCCAATACTTAACCCACCTAAGATACTGCTAGTTGTATTTGTATCCATTGGCAAAGTATATCCAGCAGATGGAGTAACATAATAATAATTTTGTGTTGCCAAGGCTCTACCAGGAGTTGTATTAGAAGTTTTATAAAAAACAGTTCCGTCATACTCGTTTGCTCCAGCAGTAACTGTAGTTAAGTTAGTTCCTGATTGAAAAGTTATTGGAGATAAAGAGGTTGTGCCAGCGGCTAAGGTAAGGTTGCTTGTTAGTGTTCCACCAGTAAACGAACCACCACCACCACCAGATGATGCCCTCCATTCTGGAAGACCAGAAGTAGAATTAGCAGTTAGTACATAACCATCTGTAGGAGATATAGATAATTTTGATAAAGTATTTGTTGCAGAAGCATACAGCAAATCACCTTTAGCATATGAAGTTTGATTTGTTCCACCATAAGTTGGACCTATTGCTGTACCATTCCAAACAACACCAGAAAGAGCCTGTCCTGATGTTGAAGAAATTTGTGCAGCAGTTGTTCCAATATAGTAAGAACCTACACCAATAAACTGTGTGTAAGTTACGCCATCTGTTCCAATTCTAATAGAACCTGCAGGACCTGTTCCAGTTGCAGATGATGTAGTTAAAATATATCCTTTATTAGCATTTGTATCTCCGTCAGAAACGTAAAGGAAATCTCCTTCTGCCATTTCTCCAGCAATTGAGTTATCTGAGTCAAGTGCTCTAGTCAAAATACCTGTAACGCCAACAGCAGGAGCGGTACTTACATAATAAATGCCATTGGCAATAGATGATGTGCCAGATAGTGCGGTAGTTCCATCTTTAATAAGAACACGGTCATTTAAAGCAAGATTTATAGTTGTTGAGTCAATTTTTTGAACACCAGTTGAAGAAAAGGTAATTGTAGCACCAATACCAGTGCCTCCAGAAGCATCTGTTGTACCAGCAGTATATGTAGCAGCAAGAGTAGTAGTAGTTGCAAATTTAGCACTTTCGTGAACATTTACACCAGACTGAACTGCACTAATTTGGGTTTGAAGTTTTGTGAGCATACCATAAATACCGTCAGTAATTACTGCTCCTTTTGTAGAACCATAATAAAGATACTTTAAAGCATCTTGAATATTTGCTGTTTCGGTAAGTGCTGACATGTAAGGAGCACCTGTAACTCCAGAAATTGTTGGGTATGATAATGCGGTAGCCATAGACTAATTATAGCACAGCCTTAGTCTTTGAATATCTCAAAATTATGCGAAATGATTGAATTAAGCAAAAATGTTCTTTTATTTGTTTTGTATGATTTAGACCATTTAAATAGTTTTAGGTTATATTTTGCTGCTGATTTTAAGTTATGTGGTAGATATCCCCAATGAATTTCGGTTGTATATATTCCGCCATATTTGTTTATTGTTTTTACTGCCTTCGAAGAAAAATAAAAACACCTAATCCAATTTTCTTTCATATAGTTATTAATCGCTAGTTGAGTATATGCTTCCCTAGTTTTAGACTTTAGCAAAGACCGATAAAGATATATGTTTTTAAACTTTTTATTACAATATGACATAAACCTTAAAACTTGTGCTTTATCAAGTTTTGGTGTTTTTTTATCTTTATAAACTTCTTTAAATAATTTTAATGCTTCATCAAATCTTTCCAGAGTATAAAGTTGTAGTGCTTGATATCCAGCATATCTGTGATTTTGATATTCTAAATATGCATCCTCTAGCATTTGATTATATATTGTTCTTGGTTTTTCTCCATCTGGGTGATGAGACACTTCCAATCCTTCACAAAATTCTTCTGTAATTTTTAAAGTTCTACTTGGAACAATGACCTCATGCATTAAAAATTTCCACCTAAATCCATTACGTTTATGAATTCTATTATTAATCATTCTACTTTCTGGATGTTTTTCTTCTTCATCACGATAAGATAAATTAAACATATAATTAACTCTATCTGCTGTCATTTTTTCAAGGTGTTCACGCCAGCCTTCTGAAAGCGTTTCATCCATATCCATAGATATGCAATAATCAATATCATCTGGTAAAGAAGCAAGTGCAGCATTACGAGAATCATCAAACCTAAATGGCTTTACTGAAATTTTAATAACATTAATGCCAAGTTTCTTAGCAATTTTGATAGTGTTATCTGATGAACCTGTATCAGCAATCAGTAAATAATCTGCGTCTTTAGCAGATTCATACCAACGCTCAACATGCTTCTCTTCGTTTAATGCAATTGTGTATACCGCAATTTTCATTTTTTGTTAGCCTTTTCCTTTGCTCTATTATATAATTCTATCATAGGTTCTCCCCAAGCATTATTATCTTTAAAAACATCTACAGTTATTTTTTTTACTTTTAATGCTTGATTACACCAATCTAAACATTCTTTCCATCGTTCGTGTTCGGCATACCAATTAGCAATATAATAGTATGGCTCTCTTCTGTGAGGTGCGGTTTGAAGACAAAGCAATAGGTATTCCCCAGTTTTTTCGGGTATAATTTCTGAAAGAATTTTATATACCTTGGCAGAATCTTCATTTGGCAAATTAGGAATTTTTAAAAGTTTTAAATAATATTCTTCTGCTTCCTCAAACTTTTTTTCATCAACAAGTTGTTCAGTAATGTATCTATAATATCTTCCAATATCTGGATTTTCGTTTAAAGCATCAATAAGCAATTGTGTATATTGACTTCTTGACTTTTCTATATCTGGTATATGAGTAACTTCAATTCCTGGACAAAATTCGTCAATCATTTCGGTTCGGTCTGGAACAAGTCCTTCATGCATGAGAAACTTCCACATAAATCCATGTCTAGCATGAATACGATTATTAACAAAATCTTTGTAGTTTCTAAAAACATATGTAATTTGATTACCAGTAGTTTTTTCTAGTTCTAGTCTCCAGTTTTCGGAGATTACCTCATCCATATCCATAGATATGCACAGGTCAATCTCGTCTGGTAGTAGGGCTAGGGCTACGTTTCTGGCTGTATCAAATCTCCAAGGCTTGATTGAAATATTAAATACATTAATACCTAGAGATTTAGCAATTTCAACGGTACGGTCAGTAGACCCTGTATCAGCAATTAATAAATAGTCTGCATCTTTTACTGAGTTGTACCAGCGTTCTACAAACTTTTCTTCATTGAGTGCAATTGTATAAACTGCTATTTTCAAAATAAATCCTTTGTTAAATTATTACCAAACTAATGCTCTAGTTAACTGAGTACCAGTACCCTGAAGAATATATAGGAAACCGTTACCGCTTGGAGTATTAATAAACTCAGTGATGTTACCAACAGAAGATGTACTAGTCAGCATAGTTGTTGTTCCAATACCTTGAATTTGTTGAGTATTTAAGTTATAAGCAAAAGCACGAACAACAGCACCAGAAGCAGTACGAGTCATATAAATTGTATCTGCACCATTATAAGCATAGTTTGAACCAGTCTGCCATAATTCTGAAAGACCACGAATATGTGGAGCAATTAACCATTTTCCAGAAGGAATATCATAAATATCAATTTGACCAGTTGTAGCACTACCACGAACTGAGTAAAAATAACGTCCAGTCTTTGTTGCATCTGTTGAACCCCAGTTCCACATTAATGATGTTGCTGTACCACGAGTTGCAACACCTAAAATACAATATGCGTTTTGACCTGCTGTTGGTGTTGCTGTGGCAGCAGCAGATAGGGTAATAGCATTGTTAGTATTTGACAAAATTGTAAATTCTGTACCCATATTTGTGTTAGTTGTAAAACGAAGACGTTTACCAGCATACCAGTTAGTACCCCAGTTGTGTGCTGTATCAGTAAATACAGTTGTAGATGTACCAGTCGTAATTAAACCCCAAGAGTCTGCAATTTCATATTTAGTGGTAGTATCTGGTGTAAATGTTTGTGTAGCAAAAGTTAGTGTAGTTGCATCATTTGCAGTAACAGCAATACGACCAGAACCATAGCCTGTACCTGCTTCAACCTTAAAGTAATACCCAACCCACTGTCCAGGAATCCAAGACTTAGTTGAATCAATCAGGGTTGTAGTTGAACCACCAGTTGCCCAACCGCTACGGTCTTTTCCTGTGTGTTTATATTGGTCATCAGCACCAAATAATTTTGCATCAACAACCCAGTATTTTGAAGTACCGTTAACAGCAGAAGTAATTGTTGTAGCAAGGGTAAGTGTTGTTGCGGTATTAGCAGTAATCCAAGAAGTTTGAACTGATGGGTTTAAACCAGAAGCAGCAACTGAGACAATTCTTCCAACATGTTCGTTAGTAATCCAGTTTTTTGATGAATCTACTAAAGTAGTTGTACCTTGAGATGAAGCAGCAGTTGGAGATGCAGTGCTTGATGGTGCTGAAATGCTAAATACGTTCATTGCTGATGGACCAATTACTGTAAATGCAGCGTTAAATGTTGTATCTGTTGCACAACCAGCAAACGTAATTGAGTCACCAGCCTTAAAGAAATTATCTGAAGCAGTGGTTACGTTAGCAGTAGGACCAACAGCAGTAATGCTAATTGTTGCTGCTGTTCCAGTACCACCAGTTGTTGCAGAAGTAGAAACAGTATATCCAGTTGTAGTTCCAGAGTTAGTAAGAGTTACGGAGTTAATAGCACCTGCAGAAGTTACGCTAGTAACAATTACCTGAGCACCTGCACCATTAGTTGAAAGAGTAAGAACATCTCCAATTACATAACCAGAACCAGCAGCAACTGGGGTAGATGCAACAGATACTACACCAGCAGCAATACGAGTAATAGAAGAAACACCAATAGGCATCCAACCATTAAGTTTTGCGGAAATGTTTGTAGCAACACCTTGGTCAAAAAATTCTGCGTTAGACCAGTTATCCGTAACTGCATCATATTGAAGAATTGTAGAGTTTGCAGAAATCATCCAAAGTTTATCTAAGTTTGGAACAACTTGATAGGTTGACGTAGCATCTGGGTTTGTATCCCAAGCAGGAGTAACTGTAAAACGAGTAGAAGTATGTCCAACAATACGGCGTTTTTGACCAATACCAGTACCACCAGTAATTAATAATGTGTGGTTGGCATAACGGTCATTTGTTAATGAAATACCAGTATCATTTAATGTTCTGTTAGATGGTGCAGAAATTGTTCCAAGGTTTGAGACATATGGGTTACCAATTTTGCCAGTTCTTTCAAAACCAATATCAGTACCAATTGCTGCAAGAAGCCAAATTTGTGGAGTAGTTTTTTGTGTCCACATATCATTTGCAATATCGTAATACTGAAGTATAAAGTATGGTGATGTTGCTGAAGATGTGACATGGTAAATACCGCCAGTTCTTGTAGTAAAGAATGATGATGCATCTGGAGTTACTGTCCAGTTGGTATTTACAGAAAAAGTTTGTGATGAAATAGTATAGTTAGCCTGAGAACCTGCAGTAGTTACTGGAATAGCGTATGGTACTGAAGCAGCAAAAACTTGTTGTCCCCAAGGGTCATGTGGTTGAAGGTTATAGTCAGCAATATAAAGGTTTGTAGCATCATTTTTGACAATACGGTGATACTGAGTTGCGTCAGTACCGAATGTAATACCTACTGTGTAACCTGCCCATTGATTTGGAATCCATTTTTTAGTAGAGTCTGTAAGTGTAGAAGTTGTTGTACCAGAAATAACACCAGAATCATTAATTGTTTCGCTAACAAAAGTAAGTGTACGTTCTTGTCCTAATCCAGTACCAAATTCAATGCTTATTGTTTCACCAGAAAGGTTAGCAAATCGAAGACCACCAATAGTCACAGTTGATGAAGTTGCAGAAAGAACACGACCATGAAAACCACGGCGTTTTGTATGTTTCATTGCAGAAACTGATGAAGCAGCAATTGGCAAGGTAGCCAACTGTTGCCAGGTATCTTTATATGTGTCATAGCGATAAAAAGCAGAACCTGCAGCATAATAAATAAAACGGTCTAAGCCATCTTCTGCAGTTGACAAAACACCAGTTGCACCAGAAGTTGCTGGAGCCTGGTTAAGTAATTCCCAAAATGGTAAGTCAAGTGTATTTACTAGTGTATTTGCCATATTAACTTATCTTTCCTCTAATAGCATTGTTGTAACCCATACGACTAATATCGTGTACCTGGGCAAATGCGTTGACTGCACCAATCTGAGTCTGGTTAGACATTGTAGTAACTGTAGTAACTGTTGTTACTGTACCAGAGTTAATATCAATATTTAAACGGTTAGTACTACTTACTACGCCTAGTGGTTTTAATAACTGTGCAATACGTTGAATACTTTGAACTAACTGTTGAATGCTAGATAATCTTGTATTCCCAGTTTGTACTGATGAATCAAGTGCGATTGCGTCAAATGCGTTTTTCAGAGCCATGGGTTAATTATACACCATTTTCCAATCTTATGTTCCATCTTCAATCCAAAGACTAAGATTTCCACCTGTAGTATCCCACCACATATATTTTTGAGTATTAGATAGTGATGGTCTAGTAGTTTGAATATATGTTGGTATTGTTGGGGTAGAGGAAATAACTCCAGAATCATTGATTGTTATTGTTGTTCCATCTACTTTTACTGTTCCAGAAACTGTTGTACTTGCTACTGCAATTGGTTGATATGTAGATGCTGCTGTGGCAGAAGTTAGTGCATCGGTGATTCCATACCCTGACAAAGTTGTTGGGGTAGATGTAAGTTTAGAAAAAGGAATAGATACTAACCAAGAAGGATTGGTGTATGAACCAGTTAGCGATACTTTTCCTGCAATTGAGTTTGTTACAGTTGTAGCAAAGTTAGGGTCATTTCCAAGTGCAGTTGCCAATTCGTTGAGGGTATCAAGAGTTGCAGGTGCAGAAGAAACTAAATTAGCAATAGATGTATCTACATAACTAGATGTAGCAATACCTAAAGAAGAAAGACTTGACCATGCAGTATCATAATTTGTTGCAGAATTTTTAATTAAAAGTTGTCCTGTAGTTCCATCAATTGCTACACCAGGTCCTACTGAGCCAGTTGCACCTGTAGCACCTGTGTCTCCTTTGATACCTTGAATACCCTGAGCACCTGTTGCTCCAGTTAATCCTTGAATACCTTGTAAACCTTGAGGACCTGTAGGACCTTGAGGACCAGTTAAACCTGTGTCACCTTTAATTCCTTGGATACCTTGTTGTCCAGTAGGTCCAGTGGCTCCAGTTGGTCCCTGGATTCCTTGTGTTCCTTGTGGTCCACCAAAATTAAGTACAGCAATCTTAGAAGATTCTGTTATAGTTGTTACTTTGATTTGGGAAGATTGAGTGGTATCAGGGATAATTTTAAATGTTGTCATTAAAGAGTGCTCCCAGTAATGTCAGAGCGAACCACTATAGTTCCGACAATAGGAGTCCACTTCTTGCTAGAGATTGTTACTTGTAAATCAAATATGAGTTCAGCGACTATATTGGCACTTCCTGTTCCCCAGCCTGAAGTCATAGCAGAGGCAGCACTTACTGTAACATATCCTGCACCAGATGCAACTGTCAAAGTATGCTTGGTTGCTGTTTTAGGGTCATAGGCACTTGCCAGGTACGTCCATCCTGTGGTATCCTTGATGGTAACACCATCGTCTTCGTACCATTCAAACTTGGCAGAGATATCGTCTCCACGGACTATAGTCCATTTAACGTTTTGAGGTTCGGCACCTATTGAAATTACAGAATCAGAGCATGATGAACAAGACATATAAACATTATACACTATAAATAAAGAACCAGTGCCTGATGTGGGTATGAGAGAGAGTATCAGACACTGGCTCTATATGATAAATTATATCATTATTAAGGGTTTCTGTGTTTTGGTTTGACAAATCTTAAAAAGTATGCTACCCTCTTATCTATAGAGATAAGGGCTATATATTATATATTTATATATTAGTATATATTATAGTTTATATATATTATAGTAATAATCAAAGTTCGGTTTTTTCTGATTTCTTATTTTTGTTAGTCTTTACACCTTCGTTTATAAGAACGTTATAAAGGTTGTCAATTTTTTCTTCTAGTTGATGTGACCTTTGCTCTAATCTATTAACCTGGTCTTTCATTGATGACCCACCATTAGGTTTGAGTTCTGATAAATTATTTTTAAGTTCGGTTGATAGGACTTTAATTTCTGCGGTAATGAACCATTTGATTCCGCCAACAATAATAGCGATGATAGATAATGCGGTTAGTGTTAAACCTGCCCAATCTGTAACTGTCATAATATAAATAATTATACACCATCTTTTGAGTGTTTTGAGTTTTTTGAAACGGTTAAAATAAGAGACACCAAACCATCCTAAAGCCAAGTATGCAATACATCTGCAATAGGGCAAATAAAGGTTTAAATGCCCCTACAACCGATTTTCATGTCATTTCTTTAAAACTATGCGTATAATTATTCTATGACCCCTATCAAGCGTTTCTGGCTATACTGGAAATTTTCTAGCGAACTAAAACAAACAGACATAGATGACATATGCAGACCACATCTACTTGCAGCAAACATAAAAGATATTGGAGTTCAAATGAGATTTAAAGAAGCATTTGCTTCCACATACCGTCACAATTATGCAAAAAATAAGTTGAAACAACTCGACAATCTGTGATACAATAGATATCTACCGAAAGAGAGAGACTTATGGAAGACAAAGTTCCGTACATCAAACATTACGAGTCAAAAGAATATCTTGAAGCATGCGTTGCAGCCAAGATGACATCAAAAGAAATAGCCAATCAGAATAAAGTATCGTATAAGTTAATTAATGCTTGGCTGATACAGCATGGATTGCTTCGCAATACCCCAAACGTTAGGCTACCATAATGGAAATCGTTATCGGATTGTTATCAATATTAATAGTTATGGGAATAGGTTCATACATACATCACCAATTCAAATTTCGTGATACCCCAAACAAAATACACCACTGCAAAGTACCATACACACAATACTTCCATCACAAACAAGACTGGCAATGCTACAAATGTAAAGCATACTGGTATGTTAAACATGACAGTTATGGTTCATACTTTGTCAAAAGATAAAATGTTTTCTGTATACCGCCAAAATCTGAAAAATATTTTATATTTCATATTGACACATTTCTGAATATTTTGCTAATGTGTATGATACATAACTCACTACACACCCATAGTTCAAAATAGTGAGCACACCACTACACACCTATAATCAATGTCGGCACTTTTTTATAACGAAATGGTAACATAATGCGACACACCTCACTACACACCCCTAAATGTCAGTGGTCAAGTGTATAATAGAAACATAACAAAGAATAGGAAATAAAAAATGTTTGATTGCTTAGTTTGCGACAGAACCACAGATGAAATTGACTACTGCTTTGGTTGTGGTGGTTTCTTATGCTTTGAATGCGACCACCAAGACTAATGTCAGTGGTATCCACTATAATAAACCTATAAACAAATAAACCCCTAAAAGAAAGTAATACTAAATGAACATTTATTCAATCAAGATAATCCCAAATAACCCAGACCACGCTCAACCTATCTATGAAGTTCATAGTTGGGAAAAGGCAGAGCAGATAATCAAAGCAACCAGAGAAATCTATGATGACGCTTTTACTTTTGAAGTAATTGGTAATGTATCTGCTAAGGCAGGTGTGTAATTGTGGTTAGTCTTATTGTTGGTATCTCTCGTGTTATTCGTGTTGGTAAGTCAGTAATGCCCTTAGTAGTGCCTAAGATACAGGCTTTCGCTTGTAAGCGTTGCTCTACTATCGCAAGCGTATCACTAATGAATAACAGGCTTACTGTTCATAAATGTAATTGCTAATAGTTGTGGGCGTGTCGCTATTGACATGCCCCAACTTTTTTGCCGACCGAAAATTTGTTAACCTAGTTAAAGTTAGGTGAACAAATCTCAAAACACCCTAAAAACACCCCTAAATGTCAGTGGTTAGGTGTATAGTAATACTATGAAAGATAAAAAGACAGAACTACTAACCCTACTAGCCAAATACGCCAGAGCAGGTATCCCCCTAACCCCAGCAGAGAGAAATCTAGTCAAGTATTTACTAAGTAAACAGTAGATAACAAATAGATAACAATAGGCGTTTTGCTATTGACAAATGGCTAAAAGTGTGCTAGTGTATAAATACAAGATAAATAAATAACCCTAAAAAGAAAGAAGTCAAAATGACTAACTATGAAATCAAAGCAAGATACAAGGAACTTATGGCTATTGCTGAAAGTGATGTAATGCTTGCTAGTGAGTTTGATGAACTAATGGCAATGTTCGCAAAACTAAAACAAATAACTAAAAAATAATCTTCGTTAGTTAGTGAGCCTGATAAGGTGAGCCTAGTAATAGCAAATAAACTTATCAGCAAATAAATAACTAAACAAAAAAATAAAACTAAATAAAAATAATCTACAAAAAAAGAAATGAGAAATAAATGAGAAATAAAAGATACTATCAAAAAGTAAATGGCGGAACTAAGTATTCCGCAGACTGTCCAAAATGCGGTATGGTCTATACAGGTAATTCTTACTACTTCCAAAAAGACATCAAAGAAAAATGTTTTGACGGAATTACTGAATTAGTAAATTACAGAATTGCTGGAACTAAGTTTGATGCTGATGCTAATGCGACTGCTGAAAAAATAATTGCTGATGCTGTTGCTCAACTAAAAAAACTAAATAACTTATAAAAAAATAATTGTGTTAGTAAAATAAAATTGCTAACCAAAAATTTTTGCCGACCGAAAAATGCGACACGCCCGAAAAACATTTATAACAGTATTGTTATAATCCCTAAAATAGGCGTGTTTTGGGGGTCAAATGTCAGTGGTAGGGTGTATAGTAATAGTATAAAGAAATAAATTAGAAATAAAAAAGAAAGGGGTCAGCAATGACTTACTATGAAAACTATGATGAAGAAATCGCTTATGCGAAAGAAATTTTTTGGGAAAGCAAGGGGTTAGGTTATACCAACCCTGAACCTGTAAAGGTTGGCTATGTTAGAGATACACAATGCTCTAAGTGTAATCGTTGGGGAACTGCTAAGTCAGTTGCTTTTCACAACGAGAGATACCCTGACTGCGATAAGTAATCAAATGTCAGTGGTTAGTTGTATAATTGTAAATAGATAAAAAGAAATGGAAAATAAAATGGATAATGATAAAAGAGTTTGTGTCTATGACGGAACTGAAACCTATGCTTACATTTGCCCTAGTTGTAGAGAGTATGATGGTCTTATGCCAATAATGAAAGCAATAGAGATGTATAACTTTATTGCTGAAATGTATGCTGATGAAATGGAAGCCACTGTCTAAATGTCAGTGGTATCCTGTATAATTGTAAATAGAAAAAGAAATGGAAAATAAAATGATAGATAAAAACTCAAACATCTATGAAATTGTAGAAGCCCTAAAAACTAAGGATTCAATTTCAGCAACAGTACCTTACCCTTACCTGTCTGGTTTATGCTGGTCTTTGCTAAATGAAACTCAGCGTAAAAAGTTGGCTAAAATGATAAATGAAATGGAGAATAAATAATGGAAGACTGGAAAATTGCTTTGGCAGAAATCCAAAAAGTAATGCGAGAAGAATTTATTTCTCAAATCAAATCTAATGAAAAGGAAAAAAACTAATGGTAAAAATTGCTCTTGTTCTCTCAATTCTAATCTTAGGTATCTTTGGTTTTGTAATTGCTGACGCTTATTCTTATACCGCTCTAATCAACTCACAAGAGAGTTATCAAGTTCTCTCTGGTCAGTGGGCGTTAGTTGGAACTGAATTAGTAATTGGTTCGCTAGTGTTAGCAGTTGGTTTCATAATTCACTCACGCAAAAAGTAAAAGCGTAAAAAGTTTTTGGCTAACTACCCGAAATTTTTGCCGACCGCCTGTGGATAACTCTGTGGATAACTTCTTTACGGAACAGTTTAAGACACGCCCGAAATGTTTCTATAACACTATTGTTATAAATGGCTAAATAGGGTGTTTTGCTACCCTAAATGTCAGTGGTTACCCTTATAATAGGTAATAGATAAAAGAAATGAGAAATAAATTGAGTAAAGAAATTGCCGAATGTTGTAAATGTGGAACTGTAATTGAGTTCGCTACTAGTGAAGAGTTTGAGAAATTGGTTGATGAACACATACACACTTATCCACTAGGCTAAATGTCAGTGGTATACGCTATAATTGAACTAACTAAAAAGAAAGATAACTAATGAAACTACACAAAAACCCTAGTAAGAGATACACCCTATTTGAATACACTAGCAACGGACAAACTGTTGTTTCTGCTATTCACCAATTAGACCTAATGTTGTTTCTAATTGAACACCCAGAAGCCAAGCGTGTCCGCTAGGCTAAATGTCAGTGGTATCCCTTATAATTAGAATAACAAAAAGAAAGAAGAACTAAATGGATAATATGGACAAATTCTATGAACAGCGTGAGCAAGATTTCTGGACTTATTGGAATAGGGTAAAATCTTATGCTGATAATGCTGAAGTTGATATTTATCAGATTGTAAATTTTAGACAAATTTTTGACCACGCCTATACTCTAGGTGCATTGCAAACTCACAAGAAGGAAGATAACTAATGTATATCAGAGATAAATACACACAAGAAGAACTAGAAGAAAAGTTTGATGAGATGATGGACGAAGTTTATCCACCATACAAAATTGGATACACAGATTTTTATGCATCTCAAATTCTTGCAAACTGCGACCCACTTATGTATCAAATCTCTGTTGATGAATACATAGATTTTCTTCAAGAGCAGGAAGATGAAGAATGATTTTATCTCTCTTAGTAATTGGCATACTGATTGCATTAGCAATTTTAGTTAATCAGTAAATTGGTGGGCATGTTGATTTGACATGCCCCCAATTTTGTGCCGACCGCCCCTGGCGTGTCGCATTAAGGTGAATGTCAGTGGTCCCCTGTATAATTATATTATCAACGAAAGGCTAACTATGACTGAACTGGAAACCGAAATCTACGCACTAATGGCTGAATGCGAAGCCGAAGGTATCAACGGAAACTCTACTGATGAAAACGCAGACCCACGCTTAGAACGCATTGGCAACATTCTAACTATGCTAGAAGTGTTTGACTGGGAAGCGTATAAGCGTGTCGCTATCGCTAAATTCAATGTCGCACCAGACTACTTTGAAGACTAATGTCAGTGGTTCAAAGTATAATTATTCTATCAACTAAGAAAGGCACTAACTATGGCAACATTCAATTTCATTTCTGATGATTCACACGGATGGATGGAAGTTTCTCTAACCGAATACCCTGAAGCAAAAAACTACGCAACAGGCTTTGGCTACATCAACGGAAACACTATCTATCTTGAAGAAGATGATGAGGCAACAGGTTTCATCAACTATCTAAAAGAATTGGGAGAAACAATTTCTTTCAATGAAAAAAACTATGATGGTCAATGGTATGGCAGAGCATACGCTCGCAATGTCAGTGGTCAATAGTATAATTATTTTATCAAACAAGAAAGGCAACTATGCTACTATACAGCGATGACTATGAGCCAGACAACTATGAGGGAGACCAAGACCTCAACGAGTATGAAGATGATTGGTCTACTGTTGAAAGCGAACTGTTTGGAGATTGCTAACTCAACACCCTTCGGGGTGCCGACCCCGCCAATGTAACACTTTGGTTACGAAGTTTAAGAAACACACCCTATTTCCCCTAAATGTCAGTGGTTAGGGCTATAATAGAAACATCAAGAAGATAAGGAAAATAAAAATGGATAGAAGATACACCTTTGGTGGATTTGAGTTTGGCTCACAGGGTCAGTTTCACCTAACAATTTCAGCAATTAGCCCAACCCAGCGTGGGGGAACTCACGGACTAGAAATGGGAATTGACCTAAGCCCAGAAGAAGTCCAAGAACTAATCACAATTCTAATCAGTAGAAATGTAAAGGAAGATAACTAATGATGACACGCAAAGACTATGTAGAAACTGCTAACATTCTCGCAGGAGTTAGAGATGCCCTAGAAAGTTTAGGGTTAGAAGGTGAGCAGATTTTTAACGATTTAGCAAATGACTTCGCAGAGATGTTTGCTGATGATAACGACAGATTTCAGTCTGGTAAGTTTTTTGACGCTTGTTGGGAGAGATAAATGGAAATTGTATTCGCAGTTATTGGAGTTATTCTAGTTGGTTATTTATTCTGGCAGAGTTATTTACTTAGTCAGTATGCCAAAATTGTTGATAACCAAAAAGATGTTATCGCTAAGTTGGCTAGAACAATAGACACACTCAAACCTTTTTAGGTGCGACCCTTCGGGGTCGGCACCACAAGGTCACATCTAGGTTACGATAATTAAGAAACACACCCGAAATCTCCACAATGTCAGTGGTAAGGTGTATAATAGGACTATGAAGAAAAGAAAGCCACCACTAAATAAAGTTGCTCAGGCAACTCGCAACGCACACTCAGCAGAACTTTTTAGAAGTCTGTTGCTAAACAAACACCTAGTCGCTACTCCTGCCACTCGCAAGGGTAGTCGCAAAGCAAACATCATCAAGGCTATCAAGGAGTATAACTAATGGGAAAAATGAAACAGCAATACCTAGAATTGCGTGGCATAGAAGAGTATCCACTAGAAGAACAAATTTACCAAATCTTTATTGGTAGAGGTTTACGCTCTACTTATGGTAATCGTGTTGACCTTAGAGAGTTGGCAGAAGAAATGGTTTTTGCTCTTGACTTTGTAAATGGTGGAAATCCTAAACAGCGTGTTGTCCTAAATACCCTGCCAGAATTTACTGATGAAAATGGTATTGAAGCCAAAGACCTAGTAATAATTTTTGGTTTAGAAGACTACATCATTGAGAGTGTCCGAACTGCCTAAATGTCAGTGGTATCCTATACAATAGAACTAACCTAAAGAAAGAAGAACTAATGCAACCATACCTATATCCACTATTCCTAGTAAAAGATACTGATGAAGTTTGGGGAACCTACTGTAAAGACTGTGCAGGAACTCTAGGCGAACACTTTGGGCTAAAGTGGAACACTTATCCATATATGCCAGACTCTATGTATGCCCCTGATGATTTAGTTCTAGAAGATGGAATTGAACCCCTAGTCTATGAACCTGAAATCTTTGAGAGTGATATGCCACTAGGTTGCGAGAACTGTGGTGTCTGGTTGAATGTATCACTTACCAAGAATGGTGAGCAGTTGCTAACTGATGAAGTAGAAGAATATCCACAAGAAGTTATTGAACTGTATCTAGGTGAGTAAATGTCAGTGGTCAGTAGTATAATAAATCTATCAAACAAGGAGAGAAATGAACGAAGATAACCAGCACATACAAGAACTATTTGACCAATTCCACTCTGGCGAAATGGATGTCTTTCAACTAATGGATGAGTTGGAAACAGAGCGTTTCGATGGCGATGTTTTTGATTACCTATAACTAGGTGCCCTTCGGGGTCGGCAGCAAAGATAACGTTTCAGTTACGATAGATTAAAAACGCTCCCTAAATACCGCCAATGTCAGTGGTAGCCTGTAAAATAGTATTATCAAAAGAAAAGGAAGAACTAATGGAACAAAACTTAGATGTAATGGTTGCGACAGTAGATACAGATTGTCAGTGTAGTTATTTTGACGAAGAACTGGACACTTTTGTTGAGCCTAGAGTTTGTGAAGGTGATTGCTATGAATGGCAAAAAGAAGATGTGATGATGGTGATTGGCGAATGGCAGTTGCTGAATGACATTGACGAAGATGACATTATCCGTATCAACGGAACACGCATTGGTTGGCAGGGTAGAAGTGGATACAAGGACACGGACATTCTGGAACTACACGGAGCGTTATCTTTTGACGGAGATTTCCGTATCACTTGGACACTTGACATTCCAAACAAGAAACTAACTGCCAAGCGTTCATCTCACGATGAGCCAACTGGAGCATTCTTTGAGATTGACTTTATCAAGATGACTGTTTGCGATAAGTGTGAAAGTCCTATCTCTGTTGATGTTCACGCTGAAGAACTGGGTATGTGTATTGACTGCTCTAACGATTACTTTACTCATAATGACGAAGAGCCTATTGACTTATAGATAGTAGTGTGAGATAATTGAGTATGATAACTCTGGTGATAGTTGGAATACTAGTTTTGATGGTATTCCTGCTAAATGAATAAACTGCTACCCTCGAAAGAGGGTGCAGGGCTGCCGACCGCAAATGTAACAAAATGATAAATCATTTACGAAACACCTAAAATATCCCCCAAATGTCAGGGGTAGCCCCTATAATAGAACTATCAAAGAAAGGAAACAAATGGAAGATTATTGGGATGATGTAGAGATGGCAGTTCAGTTTGCTCAGGGTATCGCTTTTGATACCTGCCACAAAATCTATGTTCTTATGGATGACAAGCAAGTAGAACTTATGCGTGAGTATCAGTATGACGAGATTAGAACTAGAAGTGAAATGAAACCAGCAGAAATGTTTGACACTCTAAAAAAGTGGTATGCCGAAAGTTGTGCCTTGAAGTTTATTCAGGGTGTCAATAGCGTAGGCGAAGACGAAGATGCTAATGATGGCTTCACGACACTTATTCCACAAGGGGCAGAACAAGAAGAAGACGAATGCGAACTTTGCTTCTCTGCCTGTGGAGATACCTGTGAAGACTATGACGAAGAAGACGAAGACTAATCACAATGTCAGTGGTTAGGTTTATAATAGAAACACAACAAAAGATAAGGAATAAATAAATGGAAAATCCAACACCAAACCAACACCCAGTTCTAGCACAACTAACCGAAAGAATAGCAGAACTAACTAACGAAACAGAAATCAACAAAGCAACTATCAAAGACCTACACCAACGCTTACAACTAAAAGCAAAAGAAGTATTCGATAAGGCAACTTACCTAAACGAAACACTAATGAACGCTATTGAAAATGGCTATGATAGAGATACCATTTTCCACATTGCTAATGAGTTAGATGTTGAATTAGTTCAAACAAAGACTTACACCGTTCAGGTTGAGTTTGAAGTTGAAGTCAAGTTGCCACTTGACGAAGAATTTGATGCTAGTGATGTAGATTACTCTCTATACCACGAACACATTGAAGACTACACTTTCACTGGCGTAATTTCTAGTGATGAGAACTAGGCGGTTCTAACCTTTCTTTTCCGCCTAACACCTGAGCAAGTGTTGAAACTGCTTCACACAAACATCAACAATAATCAACTTGAGATGAATGTGGCAGAGCAGGATATGTTCCTGTGGTTGATAAATATGAATAGCACCTGAGCAAGTGTCTAAACTGCTCACCTTTCGTGCCGACCAAAAATAACAAACCTATAACTCATTTACGATAGCCCTTGTAAATGTCAGGGGTAGCGTGTATAATAGAACTCTAACAAAAGGAAACCCTAATGATAAACTTTGATAATGTAATCAACGAAGAAGCAATCGCAAAACTATCAGAAGAAGAAGCAGAAGCCCTATTAGCAATTTTAGAGAAAGCAGGATACTAATGGAACTAGAAAAAGCATACGAATTAGTATTAGCAGACTTAGAAGAAAGAAACTCACACACAATAGGAAGACTATTGCGTTGGGACATACAAGGAAGCCCTGATGACGAAATAATGTATCGTGCTTGGCTATCTGCTAAAAACTTTATTGAACAGTATGAATGGGATAAGGCTAAGGCTTAGTTCCTACCCTTCGGGGTCGGCAGCAAAAATAACAGAATGATAACGCTTTACGAAATCTTTTACGAAACCCTTGACTTTTCCCCCATTTTACCCTATAATTGTATTACAACAAAAGTTGTAAATAACTACAAATAGAAAGAAGCAAAAATGGCTAATTCATTTACCATTCCGTCTGTTGGCTCACAGTTCGCAACCCAGAAGTCTGGCGTTGTTGGCACAGTTCAGGAAGTCATTGCTAACGCAAATGGCTCTTATCGCATCAAACTTGATGTTGCTGGACAGCCACGCTGGACAACTGCCAAGTAAGTCCTAGAAATAGGGCAGACCTGAGCAAGTCTGGCAAAAAAACTGCTCAACCCTATTGACAAAAACCTAATCAACCTGTATAATTGTATTATACAAAAAACAACCCTAGTAGAAAGTAGCAAAAATGCCAAGAGCATTATCAGTAAAAGTTCCAACATCAAGTCTAATCGCATTGTTGGAAGACAAAATCGCAACAATCAAAACTGCTATCGCAGATTACCCAACAGCAAAAGAGCAATACAAGGCTGACCTAAAAGCATACAAGCGTTCTGTTCTTGACCTTGCTATCGCCAAGATTACTAGCAACCCAGAAGTCTTGTTTGATAAGGACAGCATAGATGTTTCAACATCTTATCGTAATGATGTCCAAATCACTTTGGATAAGGATTTGTTTGAGTTGCCAGAGCAACCAACAGAGCCAGAAAATCCAAGTCGTAAAGAGTGGATTGGCAAAGACCACACAACTAAGTTGGCAGTTTTGGAAAAGACTTTGGCTGTTCTAAAACTAACAACTCAGGAAGAAGTAAATGCTTCCACATACAACTCTGTAATGGAGTTGCTGTAAAACCATTGGCTTCCCCTAGCCCCCCTGTTCCGTAAGGGTAAATCACAGGGCTTGTGTTAGCCAAACACCTAAGCAAGTGTCTAAACTGCTTACCTTATTAGGTTAGTTATCCATAATTGAAGCCTATAGTAGAGATAACCGAACTGAACGCTTCTTCCTAATATTTTTCCCCCTGTGAAGTCTGGACACAATCCCGAAAGTAGCAGGGGGATTTTTTGTGCCGACCCCCCCATAACGAAATGATAACACTAATAAAATTGTTTTACGAAACACTTGACAAATCCCCGAAATCGTGGGATAATTGAGTATCAAATAAATCCAACAATGAAAGGTGTGTCCCTATGGCTCACGAATTAGAAATCAACGAAGCAACTGGTCAGGCTAGTTTTGCTTCACTCCGCCAACCTGCTTGGCATAATCTAGGAACTGTATTCAATGAAGAAGTTTCTACCGCAGAAATGCTATCACTCGCAAGCCTAGACAACTGGAATGTCAGACTTGAAGATGTTGTTGTTCCTGCTGGTTTCACTAGCGACAGAAACTACTCATTCGTATCTCGCACAAATCCATTCAACGCAGAGCAGACAGACATTCTTGGTGTCGTTGGTGAGCGTTATGTTCCACTACAAAATGAAGACTTGTTTTCTTTTGGTGATAACTTGCTTGATGGTGGTGGGCGTTGGGAAACTGCTGGTTCAATCAAGGGTGGCAGACAAGTATTCGGTTCAATCGCATTAGAGCGTGAAACTGTCCTTGACCCTAATGGCGTGTCTGATGTTGTCAAGTCTTATCTATTGCTAAACACATCTCACGATGGTTCTATCGCAATTCAGGCTTCTATCACTCCTGTTCGTGTTGTATGTGCTAACACTCTAAACCTTGCTCTATCTTCTCTAAAAGGTAAAAAGGGTATAAAGCAAACTTTCAAGATTAGACACACTCAGACTGCCGAAGGCAAAATTGCTGTTGCTCGTGAAGCATTGGGTTTGGCTAATCACTACCTAGACGAGTTTGATTTACTTGCTAAGGAAATGATTGCTAAGGAAATCACTCAGGCTAAGTTTGATGAGATTGTTCTAAAAGCG
>Ga0209085_1000240_pt1 | contig 41606 bp, 45 predicted proteins | sample C_131016_EF_Meta_FD_187310 | JGI IMG/M metagenome (GOLD analysis project Ga0209085, IMG submission 187310) | Freshwater microbial communities from Lake Croche, Canada to study carbon cycling - C_131016_EF_MetaG (SPAdes) (version 2) | ecosystem: Environmental > Aquatic > Freshwater > Lake...
TTCTAAACTTTGGCGTTCTTCTGGAGTTAAGGACACAATATAGCGCTTGGCTGGCATAGTAATTTTGTCTGTCTATTGACACTTCTACTATATCACTATTATTCGTCACATTTTCTCTGACAGACCAGTAGTTACAGCAATTTGAGACCAGACAAGCTTGCTTAACCAGGGCGCGGGGCTCTGCCCCGGACGGGTTTTGGTTTTTAAGTTGTGGCGTAACGAGATTTACATTTACTGTAAAAGTTAGACACCCACCATTTATTTTTGACAGCAGCTTAATTAACTAATCTTAACCTGTTGTCTGTGCTTTAGCTTATGTTAAAATGGTATTGTAAGATACAGAATAGAAAATTAATTTCTGATACGGGAACTCAGTATGATTTTAAATGAACATTTACAAACCTGTGGTATATATTCTAATCATCAAACAGTCGTAGAAGCTTTAGATGAATTAATTTTTAAAGGATTTCCACTAAGCAAGATTTTTTTACTTTGTCCTAATAATATGGAACTAAAAGCCAAAAACTCTCTTTTTGTAACTAAATTAAAAGAACAAGAACAAATTGGCAGTATAAATGGTACAATACTGGGCTTGACAAAATGCTTTTGCTTGGGTAATTTAACAGGTAGTATAGCTGGAGTCTTATTGGGTGTAGGACTTCTATGTTTACCTGGAATAGGACAAGTGACCACATCTATAGCCATGCTTTTTACCCTTATTAGCGCTGGAGTTGGTACAGCTACCGGAGGAGTTATTGGTTCTTTGGTTGGGTTAGGTTTGAGTGAAGCAAAAATGCAAGAATATAACCGCATTATTGATGAGGGGAAATTTCTGATTATTATTCAAGGCACTAAAGAAGAAATTGCCTATGCTGAAGATGTTTTAACAATTTTCCAAGGCGAAAGGACAATTTAGACAATTTCTTTCCTCGTTCGGCTCAATGTATATTTTTCTAAAATTTTCGGTCGATTTACTTGGAAAAATTCCCAATTGTCAATTATAATCCATTTAGTCAACTCCTAAAGCCACTATTACTGTAAAAATATCCCTAGGTCAGTACAAAGTCCAGAAGTTGATTGTGCGACTTTCTTTATGGCTTGGCTTTTCCAATGTTAAATAAGAAAAAAAACTACTAGATAACTAAAGATGCGGAGAGTTAAATGAATGAACAAAAATTAAGAGTTTTACTTGTTATTTCTGAATGCAATCCTAATTGGACATCTGTCCCCTTAGAAGGTTACAAATATTTTGAAGAAATTAATAAGTTAGTTGAAGTTACTCTCATTACACATGAAAGAAATAAAGCCAACTTAGAAAAGTTAGAATATCCAAATATAGTTTATATACATGAAAATGATTTTACAAAAAAATATCATTCTTTTGTCGAGAAAATTACCACCCTTGGAGGTAGAACTAACTGGCCATTATATACGGCTTTGTATCATTTAGTACATATAGATTTTAATCAAAAGGTTTATAAAAAATTTCAACAAGATATACTCAATGAAAAATATGATATAGTCCATGCAATTACTCCGATGATGCCAAGATTTCCTTTTGAAATACGCAAAGCTTGCAGCAAAATTCCTTTTCTTTTAGGTCCGGTTAATGGAGGAGTACCTTTCCCACCTGGGTTTCAAGATAAAGCCAGAGAAGAATTTGCTCAATTTAATTTTTTAAGAGCTATAGGAGCATTATTAATTCCAGGTTATCGAGAAACCTACAAAAAAGCTGACAAGGTTTTAGTTGGATCTACCTATACTTTGAATATGCTCAATAATCGATTTTCAATTGACAATCAAATGAGCTTATTCTATGAAAATGGTATTGATAAAAAATTCTTGAGAAAGGAGCAAAAAATCCGAAACAAGGAGCAGATTAATTTATTATTTGTAGGTCGCTTAGTTCCCTATAAATCAGCAGATATTTTAATTGAAGCAGTCGCTCAGTTAAAAACAACAATTAAAGATAAAATAAAATTAACCATTGTAGGAGATGGCTCAGAAAGATCCCTTTTAGAGAAACAAGTACAAGAAAAAGGCTTAGAAAATATAGTAAGTTTTACTGGTTGGATTCCTCAAGAAAAGACGGCAGAATACTACAACAAAGCAGACATTTTTGGCTTTCCTTCTATTAGAGAATTTGGTGGAGCAGTTGTTTTAGAAGCAATGGCCTGTGGACTCCCTTGCATTGTTGTAAATAATGGTGGGATAGGAGAGTATGTAACAGAAGAAACAGGATTTAAAATAGAACCAATTTCTAGAGAATATCTGAGAAATGAATTAACTAAAAAGATAGAAATACTAATAGAAGATGAAAATCTTTGGACAACTATGTCAAATCAAGCAATCAAAAGAGCAGAAAGTTTTACTTGGGAGCAAAAAGCTAGGGAAATAGTTGAGATTTATAAGTCAATGATTCGCCAAAAAAGTTTATCTGATAGGGGTAATCCTAACAAGAAAGCTGCTTATATATAAAGCGACAATTAGATCCTTTTAGATATTTTAAGTATGTGAGTATTCCTCTTGAGGCTCTTTTTTGGGCAAAGATCTTGACATTTATTGGTATATTATTTATGCTAAAATGCTCCTGACTTATGTGAGATAGCCGCCCAGTTAACACTCTAAAAAGCCTAAAAAGCATGGCTTCTAAAGGCTCAAGCCTGTTTTTTGTGATTTATACCAAAATAGAAAGGAAGGAATTTTTATGGCACGTATATATGATGCTAAGCAATTTGACTCAGTATATGTAGAATTTATTTGTAAAGGTGTCTTTAACGAGATTGCTGAGTATTATCCACGTTATCGCTCACGCTACGAAACGCTAATCAAACGGTATTGTGATTTAGCACCACCTACGCCATTAAAAGTTTTAGACATAGGTGGCGGGCAATTGGGTTTACTGTGTAAAAAATTGTGGAATGATGATGCCTACGTGGCTGATATTGGTGGGATTCACTTAGATTATCTTCAAGAAAAGGGTCTAAAAACAGTTAAGTGGAATTTGTGTTTAAATGAACAACCTTTTAAAGAAGAATTTGACTTGATCTTTTTCTCTGAAGTTATTGAGCACCTACCTATGCCAGTTCATATGGCTTTAGAACGTCTAAAGATAGCACTTAAGCCAGGCGGTACGATTATCTGTTCAACACCTAACCTTTATCGGTTACGGAATGTGATCTATATGATTTTAGGTAAGCAAATTTATGATTATTTTCGCATACCAGAGGAGCAAGGACTAGGGCATGTAATTGAATACAGTATCGCTCACTTACAATGGCAATTTGAGAAGGCTGGATTAGAAAATTGTCATATAGAATACTGCCAGATGCTTCACTCGCCAAACAATCCTATTTTCAGTATGATGTATTGGATGGGCTCTCCACTATTCTTAATACCCCGCTTTCGGGACAACCTAGTAGCAATTGCTCAGAGACCGCAATAGATGTACAATGCCTATAAAAAGGGAGTCTCTCCTAGAAATGACCTTAATTACTTCTCCATCTTTTTTTCCAATGACTACTAGGTTCTAGATGACTGTTGTTTTGTTCTTCTAATCTTTTTTGCTCAATCATTTCTGCTGTATCTTGTAAGTAAGGATCTCGATAGGGTATAGCAGCTTTAGTCGCTAAGTGCTCTATTTCTTGTTGAGAGAGAGGTAAGAGATTATGATGACTATAACTAGCTATGGTCCCTGGTGAACGTCTTCCTACACTAGGTGCTGCACCTATTTTTAAACCAGCTTCTAGCAAAGCTGACCGAACAGAAGCAGCACACGAATAAGTAGCTAAATAACCTGTTGGTTTTAAACATTGGGCTACTTGAGTTAAAAATTCAATTGTCCAAAGCTGAGGGCATTTAGTAGGCGAAAAAGGATCTAAAAAAATCGCATCTGCTTTAAAGTTTCTAGGAAGAGTAAGCCGAGCATCCCCAAGTAATAATTTAGCTTTAAAATAATCAGTTTCTAGATAATATTGCTCGGCTAATTGAGTGAGAAAAGATGGGATAGGAGCAGTCCAACTATCTAATAATTGATAAGCTATGGCTGTTTTAGGGACTAGATCCTCTAATTCTAGAGCAATTATTTCTAGATTACAGTGAGGATTAATCTGCCAAATTGCCTCCATTGCTGCTGCGCTGTTATAACCTAAACCATAGCAAATATCTAGAATTTGGAGAGAAGAACCTAACGCTTTTTCTGCTAGTAGACAGGGTTGCACAAACTTTTTTTGTGCTTCCTCTTTGGCACCAGAAATAGAGTGAAATGTCTGGCTAAATTGGGGAGAGTAAAAAGTATAGGAACCATCTTCTGTCAGTTGTAAGGTCAACATGAATAATTCTGAAAGTCTTCTGGAGTATTACAATTAAACAAGACAGAAGGATCACTGATTATCCATTCTTGTACAGGGAGAGAATTTAACCAACCTTGAAAAGATCTTTGTCCTGTTTCTAGATAGTCTAACACCGAAGAGAAACAGGAGCGATGATAAAAGCCGCAAAGAGGTTCCCATCTATCATTATTGCGCGGCAGATAAGCCATAATATTTTGGCTTTTATCTGGTAGATGGTTCCCCTTAGAAGGGAGAGACTGATAGCCTTCAGTTAATACCTCTAGAGTCAGTCTAGGTAAGTCACAAGCCAATAGAAGCACCCACTCTGACTCAATAAAACCTATAGCCTGAGCAAAGCCCATTAAAGGTCCATTTGATCGGGGTGTTGATTTTTTTTCGAGAATTAATTGACAGCCTTGGGGGAGGATGGACTGATAGTGTTCTGGCCAAGAGGTAATTATATAGACATTTGCGGTCAAATTTCCCGCTAAAAGAGAGAGTTTTTTTAACATAGGGACTCCTTCTATTAGCAGTAAAGCCTTATCTGTTCCCATGCGCGAACTCTCACCACCTGCTAGAATAATCGCACTTAATTCTATTTTCATAAGTATTTATTCCTTACTACCTGTACCCTGTTCCCTATTCCCTTGTAAAATAAGCTAGTAGTATTTAATAGCATAATAACTCTTGTCCTACTATCAGCAATATCCTCAAGCCTTTTCTCAAACCTATCTTAGTGAATTGCAAGGAGAAATACTAGCTTGTCCTTATCTTTCTGTCAATAATCTCAATCGCGATTTTATCGGGACCAAAGGCTTTTCTCTGGTCTTTCAAAGGTCACATCTAGCCGAAATTAAGCTCCGTTTTCCCTATCTTAAACTCTATCTAGATAAGGTAGTGCAAGAAGAATGTAATGCTTTTTATCTTAACCCCCTACTTCTTGAACTTGGCTCTAGGGTAGATCCCCATATAGATCGTTCTCTCCGCTCCTACTGTGAAACAATTACTCCTCCACTGGTAGTTAGCGTTCTTTATGTCAATGTCCCGACAGATCTCACCGGAGGAGAATTAGTCTTGCGTACAGATAAGCGTCAAGTTGGACAAATACGCCCCCAGCCTAACACTTTGGTATTGTTTCAAGGAGATTTGCTCCACTCAGTCAATCCAGTTTTGAGTTCAGGGAGACGACTTAGTCTCGTTTGTGAACAATACAGTCTCAATGACCTGCAACTGAGAGAAATTCCTCCCTTTAAAATAGAATCAAGGGCAATTAAAGCAGTTAAGGAACGAAAAAAAAGAAATTGACTAAGCTAATTCTGCTTTACCGTTGCCTTTTTTCAAAAACTACCCCTACAAGCGTATTTCCTCTTGCCTGTTGCCTGCTAAAACACATGGGAAATGCAAGAGGCGAGCTTACAGCAAATGTAAATATATTAAGCCACAACTTAAAAACCCTCTTGATTTTAATGCTAACCAAGCAGATGGTGGAACAGGTCAGATCAGTTATTCGGGGACTTTGGCGACAGTTCCTGAACCTTTAACTATTCTAGGAGGTGGTCTAGCTCTGGGTTTAGGTTTCCTAGTTAAAAGAAAGATTAAATAGCTGTTTCAGGGAGATGGCCAAATTAGCCATTAAAAATTAGCATTGTGCCACAAATAAGCTATTAGGCATAAAGGGTACCCCTTGTGGGTACCCTTTACCTCTTCTAGGTACGATTTTGAGACAAGGCACTGGATCATAAAAACTAAATGCAAGAACATTACATTAGCTTTCCCTTCGCTAGCTGCCAAAATCATGGGCTTTTTTAAACTTTGTTTACAATTCTAGTCGCTTGAACCCAATCACAGTAAGATAGCTCTGATGTAGAAAATAGTCTCTTTTTATTTCTACACAATCCTTAATATTGTTTAACGAAAGGAAAACACTTCTATGAGACAATTGTTAGCGATTATCCTGGCTGCAGCCCTCTGGTTGCAATTAGCTCCTTCTGCTTCAGCCGCTGGAGTTGCCGGATTAGTACCCTGTAGCGAGTCACCCGCCTATTTAGCTAAATCTAAAACCTTTCTCAATACCACTAGTGATCCTCAATCTGGTCAAAACCGTGCTGCTCGCTATGCAGATGCTCTCTGTGGACCGGAAGGCTACCCCCATCTAATAGTAGATGGTCGTCTAGATCATGCAGGAGATTTCCTAATTCCTAGTCTTCTCTTCCTCTATATTGCAGGTTGGATCGGTTGGGCGGGTCGTTCTTATCTAATTGCGATCAAAAGTGACAAAGATCCTGAACTGAAAGAGGTGATCATTGATGTTCCTCTCGCTATAGGCAAAATGATTGCGGCATCTGCCTGGCCCGCAACTGCTTTAGCTGAGTTTACATCTGGTAAACTTATCGTTAAAGACGTACCTACTTCCCCTCGCTAAAGATTACATTTAAAGCCTTTTTGGGAGAACTCACATGAAAGATTTAACCACATTCCTATCCACTGCCCCTGTTCTGATTACTGCCCTGCTAGTCTTTACTGCAGGACTTTTGATTGAAGCTAATCGTTTTTATCCTGATTTGCTTTTCTATCCTCTAGGATAAATTCCCGAAAAAAGAGAGTGATTTAACCGCTCTCTTTTTTCCTTCTAAAGAACTTTCTGCATATATATTCTCCAGAGAGCCGCCGCTTCAGCACTCTGACCATGAGTGGGCTTGTTATTATCATTTCCTAACCAAATACCAGTTGTGATATGACGTGAGGGGATATAGCCAATAAACCATAAATCTACAGCATTGTTGGTAGTTCCCGTCTTACCAGCCTCTTCTCCCATACCTAAATTAGCCGCACGTGCTGTACCATGATCCACAACTCCTTGTAGTAATGTAGTCATGGTTCGTGCTACATTAGCTGAGACAACCTGTTGCTGATCCCCAGGATCAGTTGCGGCTACATAGATCTCGCGACAGGTAGAAGGTTGCCGAGGATCTTTACAGTCTCCGGCATCGAGAATACGTTTGATAGCATGAGGACGGTTCCAAGTTCCTTGATTAGCTACAGCCGCATAAGAACCTGTAATTTCCAACAAAGACACCTCACTCTGTCCTAAAACTAGCCCTGGAACAGGATTAAGAGGTGAAGTAATGCCCAGATTATTAGCCATTTTAACAACATTATCCAGTTTAACCTCCTGAGCAACCCTTAAGGCAATAGCATTTTCTGATTGTGCAATACCATCATACATATTGGCTGTCGGTTCAGTAATGCGTTCACAGGGCTTAAAATGCTGTCCTTGCCAAACCAGTTCATCACAGGAATAGATTTGATTAGGAGAAATACCTTGATTGAGAGCGGCTAAATAAGTAAATAATTTAAAAGTTGAGCCAGGTTGACGTTTAGCCTGAGTAGCGCGGTTAAATTTATTCTCTGTATAGTCCTTCCCCCCAACTAGGGACAAAATCTCTCCCGTTTGGCTATTAAGAGTGATTAGAGCACCTTGAGAGGCGCTAGAGTTGGCAATAGTCTTTTTTAGGGACAAAGTTGCCTTCTCCTGCATGGAGAGATCTAGGGAAGTTTCTATAATAAAGTTCCCCTCCTGGGCGAGATCTTTTCCTAAAATACTTCTCAATTCCTCTAGGACATAATTATAGTAGTAAGGTGCCACAGAGATGGCTTTTTTGGCTTTCTCGCTAACTTGAATACGGGAACGCCTCGCTCTATTTGCTTCTTCAGGTGAGAGCAGATGTTGTTCTACCATGCGGGAGAGAACACGATTTCTTAATTCAAGAGTCTTATTATAATTCTGTACTGGATTATAGATATTTGGTGCAGGTAGCATAGCTACTAGAGTAGCTGCTTCTTCTGGACTTAGGTTTCTGGCTGACTTTTCAAAGTAAAATTGCGCTGCATCTTCAAACCCATAAAGATCTTGCCCTAAATAGACTCGGTTTAAATAGGTTTTGAGGATTTCATTTTTACTATAGAAAGCTTCTACCTTTAAAGCGACAATTATTTCTTTAATTTTTCGTTCGGCTGTATTTTTTCGTCCTACTTTGGGAAAGAGACTGCGGGCTAATTGTTGCGTTATTGTACTAGCGCCTTGTTTGACTTCTTTAGAGCGTGAATCAATCAGAGTAGCTCTCAGTATTCCATAAGGATCTACCCCTAAATGCCAATAAAAACGACTATCTTCTGAAGCAATTAAAGCATGAATTAGATGAGGCGAAAAGTCTTTTAGGTTCTCTATTTCTTGGTGAGCGGTATTTTGACGGGTACTTAGGGTTGTTTCGCCATCTCCTGCATAGATTACCATAGGTTGATTTTTAACCAGTGGTAAAGGGTAGACAGTGTACTTATTCCATTCCACTCCCACCCAAAGCGCTAAAATTCCTAGTAATCCTGCAGTTCCATAAAGAGAATAGGTGAGCGCTTTTATCCAAAGGGGAGGAGGATTCTCATATTTAAGACTCACTGAGGCTTCTATTTCTGGTGGACCTAGAGTTATGTTATCTCCATGCTTGAGAGGGAAGGCGCTAGTGATTCTCTTTCGTCCTTTATATATCCCATTGGTCGAGTTTTCATCTTTAATTAAAAACTGTTGAGGTTCTTGGGGATCTCTTTCTAGGCTACAATGAACTGTACTCACCACATCATTGCGAATGACAATATCACAGGCACTAGAACTACGACCGACTACATAGCGATCACCCAATAATTGATAAGTAGCTAGTTTAGCTCCTTTCTCAGGTTCCTGCACAGATATTTGAGGCACTCTAGCGCCTTTTTTCACGGCAATAGGACTCATTTTTTGACGTGCCTTGTATACGGCTTGCGTCATCATTTGTGTCCAAGAAGAGGTTTTCGGTCTAGATGGTTGATTACTCATAAGCTAATAGGCATTCTAGGGGTAACCCTTGTGGGTACGATTGTTGAGACAAAAGTCTATGTAATTCATTTTGTCTAGGTACCTATCATCCAGTTTAACTCAAGTAATCTAGTAATTAGTCTAATTCAGGTCACTCAATGTTTAAGAGCTTCTTTATATATTCTTGTTTTGTCTTCTTGTCCAATTTTCTTCAGAGACTCTATACAATTATATCAAGTAAAGATTTAACTCTATGATCAATAACAGGTAAAGAAAAAAAATACAAAATTTGTGTTTAACTAGATATTAATTTTTGACAATAATTAATATTTTTAAATGCGAATAATTGAGTCTTATTATTTTTAACTAATCTAACAAATTTGACACTAGTAGCATTAAAGCCTTGTAATTTACAACTTATTATCATTATTAAATATTTATGAATTATCTAAAAACATGATAATTGATTTAATATGGGTATTAGTGGGCTTTAGTTCCCAATGGTTGAGCTTAACCTAGTCTTTTTCTTAGTGTAGTATGCTTGGAACTCAGTTAAATGGTCGTTATCAGATTTTAAAGTTTCTCGGGCGGGGAGGTTTTGGACAAACTTTCTTAGCAGAAGATAGTACTTTAACTAGCCATTCTCTCTGTGTTATTAAACTGCTTGATCCTGATAATAAAGAGCCTGAAAATATTACTGAAGCACATAATCGCTTTAAACAAGAAATTGACATCCTAGCTAAACTTAATCACCCTCAAATTCCGCAATTATTGGATAGTTTAGAAAATTTTCAACACTTTTATTTAGTACAAGAATATATAGATGGTCATAGTCTGAGTGAAGAACTGCCTCCTAATAGTGAATGCTGGAGCGAATCTCAGGTTATTACTATGTTAAGAGAACTCTTGACCATTTTGGTTTTTATCCATCAACATAAAATCATTCATCGAGATATTAAACCTGAGAATATTCTCCGGCGTCGCTCCGATAAAAAGCTAGTTTTGATTGATTTTGGTGCCGCTAAACAAATTACTAATATTTCTCTCTATAAACCTTATACTATTTCTATTGGCACTCCAGGCTATATGCCTTTAGAACAACAAAATGGCTCACCTGTTTTTAAAAGTGATGTCTATGCTTTAGGGATAATTGCTATCTTAGCTTTAACAGGGAAAAGACTGAATGATTTACCCTGTGAAGAGCACAATAACATCATTCAATGGCATCAGTTTGCCCCTGCAGATCTTAGTCGTGGGTTAAAGCAATTAATTGATAAAATGGTTTATCCCAAGGCTAACAGAGAGCGTTACTCTACTGTCGATGCTTTGCAACATCTAGAAGATTTACAAAACAATATAAAACCTACTCCTACAGTAGTTATTAAGATTGAAAAATCTAAAAAGAGCCCTTTTTTAATTTTGCTTTCTCTCTTTTTAATTATTATCTTTTCCTCCTTAGCCTTAGCTATCAAAATTAAATCTCAGTTCAATACTGGCCTGCGTTCAGAAAAATCAGAATATTATCAAGAAGCTTTAGCATTCTCTCAAAGAAAAGACTATAAAAATGCTTTGATTAACTATGAAAAAGTCCTAAAAAATAGTCCTGATTACTATGAAGCTTGGTTAGGTAAAGCTGATAGTTTAAAGGCTTTAAAAGACTATTCTCAAGCTATCGAAGCCTATACTGAAGCAATAAATCTTAATCAGAATAGTTGGCAAGCTTGGTTGGGTAAAGCTAATATCTATTCCGTGCAAGAATCTACTAAAAAGGCTTTAGAAGCTTATAAAAGAGCCTTCTCTATTAATCCTAACTTAACAGAAGCTTTAAAAAATATTGCTCATCTTTCCTCAGATTTAGGAGAATCAAAACAGTCAGCCGAAGCCTTTAAGGAATTTTTAAGTAAAGAATCTGGCAGCTTTTATGATTGGTATTTTTACGCAAAAGTACTCTATAATATTGGCGATGCTCAAGCATCTCTTAATGCTTATGATAGAGCCTTAGAAAAGGCACAAAAAACAGCAGAGACTGTCAAGGTTGGGTTAGATAAAGGTAACATCTTGTTTGATTTAAAAGAGTATCCGGAAGCAGTCAAAGAATATGACAAAATAATAACTATACAACCAGATAATTATCGAGCATGGTATCGTCAAGGCAAAGCTTTAGAACAGATTTATGGACAAGAACAAGCAGCCATAGAGTCTTATACTAAATCACTAGAAATCAATCCCAGTTATTTTTATGCCAAGAGAAATTTAACTAAATTAAAACAGAAACAACAGAAAAGTAACGATATTTTGCTTCCATTTTTTCCTAGGTAATTAAAGCACAAAAACCTATTTAATACATTTGTTTTATCGCTTCAGCAGTAGCCGTAAGCTTTACTGCAACCTTCTTGACCAGTTACTTATTAACAAATGATTATTCTTTCTTCTTCAACCATTCAATAACAAGAAAACAAATCAACACATAAAAACCTACTAATAATAATAGAGTAAAATCACCTAATGGCCAATGAAAGCCTATGCCCTCACCTAACCAGAAAGTCCCAAAAGAAATGAGCATAATTCCAGCGCTCAGTTTAATCAGAACTTCAGGTACTTTTACTAAATAGCCATGTAGTAATGCAACTACTATAACGGTTAAAAATAGAGCTAATAATGCCCCTAATAAAGCTTCATTCCATGCCCCAGAAGCTAGACCAAAAGTAATCACAACTATAGCCACTTCTAGCGCTTCTAGAGCAGAACTTTTAGTCATAAGTAAAAAGTTTATTTTACTAAAACCTTGGTGATTAGTTTCTAAAGAAATCCCCTCAGAAGTAAGAGGATCTGCGATCCACCCAGCACGTTTTCCTTTCACTTGACGTAAAACTGATTTTTTGACCCAACCCCAGCCAAACCATAACAGACTAAGACCAATGATTATTTGTAATAAGTAAAGGGGAATTATTTGTAACCCTGTTCTTAAAATTGCCGTTGCTACTCCTACTAAAAATAAGCCTGACAAAGTTCCCCAATATGCCTCTTGTTTATAGCCAGAACTTGCTATAGCATAGGCAATAGCTGCAGTTTCAAAAAACTCCACACTAGCAGCACTAGCAACACTTACAAATACGCCAATATTCACCTACATACCTCCTTGCGTAGAATCAGCTAAGATCTCTTTTAAAATAGGGTAAGGATTATTATTTAAACGTCCTGAGCGAATAAATTCTGCATAAGTATCAGCTTCTATATTTAAAAGTTGTTCGTCTAATTGTTCAAAATCTAAAGACTTAATCCGGGGATATTCAATTTGTAACTGATTAATTTTATTTTCTACATCTTGTAATTGCTCTTGGATGAGATTTTTTCTCTCAATATAGAGCTCTGAATTGACATCAAAACCATAGTCTATCCGCTCCATAAACTCTAAAACTCTCTGCATGGCTACACGTCTAGCTAACAATTCTGAATAGGCTTGACGAATCGGTTCATCCCCAATTAAATTTAGCTTTTGTAAGAACCATTTAGTCGTGATCCCTTGAACGAGTAAAGTAAAGAGAACTACTCCAAAGACAGTTTCAATAATCTCCTGTCTACCAGGTAAAATAACAGGGACACTTAAAGCTAGGGCAATAGAAACAGAACCGCGTAATCCGCCCCACCAGAGAGCGGTCTGTTCGCGTAAATTGATATCTGTTTTAGTTACTAAATTACTCAGAGTTGACAAGCCATAAATAAATATAGCACGGCTCAATAAAGTTGCTACTATGGCCACCAAAATTAAATCCAGATTGTCGGTTAAACTAGAAATATTAATCTGGTCACCAATTAAGAGAAAGACTATCGAATTGACTAAAAAAGCTAAAAATTCCCAAAATTCAGAAAGAAAGAGACGAGTCCTCGGGTTCATCCCTAGTCTAGAGCCAAAGTTGCCCAAAATTAAGCCAACTATTACTACTCCAATGACTCCGGAACCATCTAATTCTTCAGTTACCAGGTAAGTTCCATAAGCGGCTACAAGTGTAATAGATTGTTCAACGACTGGTAAATCAAAACGTTGCGTTAAATAAGAAAGACTAAAACCAATGATACAACCAACAGCCACCCCAATACCAACAAAAAGTAAAAATCTAGAGAGAGTATTGGGAAAAGAAAAAACATTCACACCAAAGGGGAGATCAACTAAAATAACAAAGGCGACAACGGCTACCCCATCATTAAAAAGACTCTCGCCCTCCATTAAAACAGTTAAACGTTTACTAGCGCCTACCTCGCGGAATAAAGCGACAACGGAGACAGGATCTGTGGTAGATAAACTAGCACCAACCAGTAAAGAAATAGTTAAAGGTAAATCGGTAAACTGTTGAAGCGCAAAGGCAATTACGCCAATAGAAATTAAAACTCCACCAATAGCAAATAGAGTAACAGGAAAGCCATTTTCTTTGAGTTCTCGCCAGCGAACATTCCAAGCTGCTTCAAATAAAAGAGGAGGTAAAAAGATTTCTAGGATTAGTTCAGGTGAAAGGTTAACAAAACGTACATTGACAAAACTGAGCGCTAATCCCACAATAACCAATAGTAAAGTATAAGGGATCTGCCGCAACCAACTAAAAATGCGTGAAACTGTAGCAACACTGAGAGAAACAGTCAAAACTAGTAAAAATTGTTCGAGATTTTGTTTAATGACTTCATCAACTGGGGTAGCAATTGTCATTCAATACTCCAAAAATGGTTTTAAAATTGAGACAGCGATAGGGTTTAGCTTGTGAAAATATCCTCGTCCGAGTCCAAAGTCCAAGATTTGTCAATATCCTCTGGACTAGATGTCCAACAATTGGATAACATAAAAGCTCACTTAGATCTGATTTTATTGGTTTTAGAAGCCCTAGCCAAGCTCAACTCAGAATCTATTTTGCAAGCTGTCCACGCTTTGGAGTTAGAAAAAGCCATAGCAGACCGCATAGAACTTTGGCAACCCCGTCAAGCTGGTCTTTTACATAAAAGTTCTGCTGGACGTAAAAAATTAGATATAGAGGAGACTAAGTCTCTAGTTTTGATTATCTGTTATTTAGCTAAACAATATCAGGAGTTAATTCGCCGGGCTGTAAGTTTATTAGAACAAGTCTCGTCTCAAGGAAAAGAACCACATCAAGTAGTTCTTTTGGGGGATTATCTAGATACTTTCAGTCGCCTCTATGAAAATCATAGAGAAGACCAGCCTCAAATTACTCACACTCAATTATCTCAATTGGCTTTAAAACTTTTAGTCGAGCTATTGTTTTATAGTACTAATAACGGACATCGTCGCCTTTGGCTAGCCCTTTTAAACTATTCTCACTCTCCCTACCCTACCCCCCCTAATCCTAACCCCTAACTGCTGAAACATGTTCTCAAAAGAAACCTGTCTAAAACGTTTTACTCCGCCCACTTGTACATTAGAAATATGGGCAAAACCTTCTACTTGGTTAAGAAGTAGTAATTATCAAAGAAATTTACGTTTTGAGCTACATTTTGATGCGCCTACCTTATCAGACTCAGAACAAGTGACCGTTATAGGACAAAAATCAGAACTTGAATTATTCTCTGAAATAGTGCTTGACTACGTACAGCAATTTTTAGGGACATCAATGACCCGCCAATCGAAGGGGTTTTCTAAACCCTTTACTAATAAACTAGTTAAAATCACTAATCGAGGACTCTTGTCACATGAACTCTCCTTGGAAAACTTAAACTCTTCCCAACCTTCAGTAACATTGAATGCTAGCCAACTTTTTGATCTAGTTAACGCTTTAGAACAATATCAAACAGAGGAAGAAACCTTACTCAATAAATCTTCCCAAGATAAGCGACAATTAGTTATTAAAGCTGGATTGAGTGGGATTATTTTAGCTTTATCTGCAAGCGGTCTTTACTGGTGGCAAACTACACAGGGAAAATCGAATTTTTCAGGTCCAATAATCCAACAAAAACACCAACCTAGTAACTTTCTTCCCGTCATTCCACCTACTACATCTTTACCTAATTCTAAATTACCAGTTCCCGCCCCTGTTGTCCCCTCAGATTTAGCTAAACTTACAACTGTCTCTTCAATACCTAAAGTAGTCATACCTTCTCCTAGTCCTACGCTAATTTTGCAGCCATCTACAACTACTAATGTACCTGTAGTGCCTTCCCCAACCCCTAAAACTATCACTGTCTCGCCAACTAGTTCTGAGGAAACAGCCATCCAGCTTCCCCCCCCAGCTAATAATATTGAACCATCTGTAGTGCCTTCCCCATCGATTATTAGTCCTTCCATAAAGCCACTCGCTAGAATAAATAATAAATCTCAGCCACCCGATCTCTTGGATCTAATTCCTCAGGTACAAGAAGTCAGAGAATATTTTCAGCAACATTGGAAAGTCCCCGATGGCTTAAAACAAACCCTAGAATATCGCTTACAAATCAATTCTCAGGGTTCCCTTACTCGGGTTATTCCTTTAGGAAGAGCCGCTAACATATATTTAGATCGTACTTCTATGCCATTATTGAATAAACCTTTTGTTTCTCCCCTTTCTACCAAAGAACCCGTTACAATACGTCTAGTTTTTTTAACCAATGGGACAGTCAAAACATTTTTAGAGTAGAATTTAAGGCTAGTTTATCTGGGAAAGTAAGCTAAAAAGTATCTAAATTAACTGAACTGTTTCAGCTAAGTAACATATATGTGTAACATATTATTAATAAAAAATGCTACATTAAACTGTGAACTCACTCTCTCATTTCCCACTATTTGAGCTTTCATCTCTTGATCCCAGGTAGTAATTATTATTGTGCAAATTCCTCATAATTCCTCTTCTAGTAGCGAGGCTACGCCAATCTCCAATCAAACAGAATCAACTCTAATTTCAGCACTCAAAGAACTTGTCGCTGGTCTCTATAGAGAGCAAAATAAAGTTCAGAATCTCCTGAGTTCCCTAGGCTTTGCCCTCAGAAGCTTTAAAAATGTTGATCAGGTATTAGAATTAGCGCCCTTAATGTCAGCCCGGGTCACCGAAGCTGAGGGAAGTGCCCTGTTATTATTTACTCGAAGCGGACAAATCCGTCTCGAACATCTCTATGGACATAATCCTAATAGTACTAAAGAAATTCGCCAAGCCCTAGAAAAAGTAACCCGCCAAATTAATCAAGATAAAAAGACTAAAGAAGCTAGTGCTTTTACTAGCACAAATCTTTTAGATGGACTGCTTAAGCAAGTTTTACGCACAGGAATTCGCTTATACAGCACGCCCATACTAATAAATAATACAGAAAGAGGCAGAATATATGTTTTTAGCAGTGATCCAGAATATGTCTGGACACAAACTAGACGTAAGTTACTACACCTGATCGCCGATCAAACAGCAGTAGCTATTTCCAATAATGAATTGACCATAGACTTAAGAGCTAGAGTACGTCAAGACAAAGAGGTAGAAATTGCTTCAGAAATTCAACGTCGTCTCTTACCTCGTCAATGTCCAACAATTAAAGGAATTAACATAGCCGCTTCTTGTCGAACAGCAAATAGAGTAGGAGGTGATTACTATGACTTTATTCGCATAGATTATGATCAGCACAGAGAGTTAAAAGACGAAATAAATCAAGCAGTTCCCTGGAGTATCGTCATTGGGGATGTGATGGGGAAAGGAGTTTCTGCAGGCTTAATTATGACTATGACAAGAGGAATGCTCAGAGCAGAAGTTCTCAACCGTCATACACCAGCTAAAGTGCTCCAACATCTCAATCAAGTAATGTACTCAGATCTAGAGATGGCACATAGATTTGTCACACTTTTTTACTCAGAATATGATCCCTTGACAAAAAAACTCTTTTACAGTAACGCAGCACATAATCCGCCCTTACTGCATCAGGCGGCAACAGGTCAAATTATTCGTTTAGATACTAATGGGGTGCTCATTGGGTTAGAGCCTCATTCTAGCTATGAAGAGGCTCAAATTCAATTAGCTTCAGGTGATACCTTACTCTACTATACAGATGGTCTGACTGAGGCTGCTAATCAACATGGAGATCGCTTTGAAGAAGATAATGTTATTCGTATTCTGGATTATTCCTGCAAGCATAAGAGTCAAGCCCAAACCATTTTAGACAATCTCTTTGAACAAGTTGAGTCCTTTATTGGTCAAGGAAATCCCAACACTGATGATATGACAGTTGTAGTTATGCAGGTAGAATAAAGGGAGCAACCTACTTAAAAAATGAGACAAAATTCCTATGCACATACTTGTTAGTAAAACATTATTATTTTCCTATTATTTAGCAGCAATCAGCAAAGATATGGATATAATGTATCAATTTCAGCAGGCTTTTAACCACTTTATCAAGACAGGTCAGGTCTGGGCTTTGTTAATTGGCCTTGCTTTGGGTTATCTTTTCAAAAGTTTTACCAGTTACTAATTCATTACTTTTCAAAATATTTACAATGACTAAAAATAAAGCATGGAGTGATCGTTTTGAAGGAAGTCTACATCCCGCTATCGCTCGTTTTAATGCGAGTATAGGCTTCGATATAGAATTAATTGAATATGACTTGACCGGTTCTACGGCTCACGCTTTGATGTTAGCCCATACAGGTATTATTTCTCAATCTGAAGCTGAACAAATTGCCAACGGACTAGAACAAATCCGCCAAGAATACCGTCAAGGTCAATTCAATCCAGGGATAGAACAAGAAGACATACATTTTGCCGTAGAAAGAAGACTGACTGAAATTATCGGCGATGTCGGGAAAAAACTACATACAGCCCGCTCTCGCAATGATCAAGTAGGAACTGACCTGAGATTGTACCTAAGAGATAAAATTAAACAAATTCGCCAAAAAATCAGGGATTTCCAAAACAGCTTAGTTCAACAAGCAAGTAGCCATGTAGAAACTCTAATCCCTGGCTATACCCACCTACAACGCGCTCAACCTGTCAGTTTAGCCCATCATCTCCTAGCTTATTTTCAAATGATGCAAAGAGATTGGCAGAGACTAGGTGAAATCTCTGCTAGAACTAATGTCTCACCACTGGGGAGTGGAGCCTTAGCCGGCACAACCTTTCCTATTGACCGTCATTACAGTGCTTCTCTCTTAGAATTTGAAGGAGTCTATGCTAATAGTCTAGATGGAGTGAGTGACCGCGACTTTGCTATTGAATTTCTCAATGCAGCCAGTCTGATTATGGTCCACTTAAGCCGTTTAAGTGAAGAGATGATTCTCTGGTCTTCCCAAGAGTTTAGCTTTATCCTTCTGTTAGATACCTGTGCTACAGGATCTAGCATTATGCCTCAGAAAAAAAACCCTGATGTTCCTGAACTCATTAGAGGGAAAACAGGTCGCGTTTTTGGACATCTACAAGGTCTTCTAGTCACTATGAAGGGATTACCTTTAGCCTATAATAAAGACCTCCAAGAAGATAAGGAAGCCATCTTTGATACGGTGAAAACTGTGCAAGATTGCCTAGAAGCAATGACTATTCTCCTAGAGGAAGGCATAGAATTTAAGCTAGAAAGACTGCATCAAGCAGTTAATGAAGACTTTTCTAATGCTACTGATGTGGCTGATTATTTGGCACAGAAAGGGGTACCCTTCCGAGAAGCTTATAATTTAGTTGGCAAGATCGTTAAGGTCTCTCTAGCTGCTGGTAAATTACTTAAGGACTTAACTCTAGAGGAATGGAAGGCAGTACATCCTGCTTTTGAGGCTGATATATATCAAGCTATTGCCCCCTTTAGGGTGGTAGCAGCCCGGAATAGTTATGGTGGTACTGGCTTTGAACAGGTTCGTCTTCAACTAGAAGCGGCTATTAATGAACTGAAGAAGTCTGACTAAGATGGGAATTTTTTATGCAACGTCCCTGGTATTTTATCAAATCAGTACTCAAGGTTATCTTCCGTCACCCAATCACTGGAACAACCATCTTAGCCCGTTTGCCTGATCAACGTATTGTTTTAATTAAGCGAAGGGATACCGGGAGATGGGGGTTACCTGGCGGTGTAATTGATTGGGGTGAAGATATTGCCACAGCAGCTAAACGTGAACTCTTGGAGGAAACAGGCTTAGAATTATTATCCCTTCAACGTTTAGTAGGAGTCTACTCTTCTTTTGAGCGAGATCCTAGAGTACATTCTATCTCTATTTTGATTGAAGCCCAAGCCCAAGGAGAACTACTCGCTAAAGATCTAGATGAAGTATTAGAGGTGCAAGCTTTTCTTCCCCAAGATATACCTCTCGGAAACCTCTCCCACGACCACGAACAACAGCTAAAGGACTATCTACAGGGTGGTTCAACTGTCATACGTTAAGGTTAAGTGTCTTAAAGCTTCCTTGAGGGTCATTCTAGAACGGAGAGTGCATCCTCTCCCTTTTTCTTCTAATAGCCATCCTGTTACTTCTTGCGATGTTTGCCACATTTGAAGGTGTGATACCCCCGGATCGGCATAAAAACTCATTTTTCCTCCCCCTAAGAGATGAGATGTCCAATGAGTATAATGGTCAGAACTCAGACGAGAAATGGGGAAATTTCCATCTAAAGGGACTCCCCAACCATCAATAGCAATAAAAGAGGTAATCCTATAACCCCATTTTTGCACTGTTTTAGCCGTGTCAATTGCTCCTACCACACCTGCACTAAAGGCAATAATTATTAAGTTTTTAGAGAGATTAGATTGATTCTCCTTGATAAAGTTTAACTGCTCACTACTACTAAAGGCAGGGAATCTATCATAAATATAAATCGAATTTATCTCTAAACCTTTGATAAAATTTTCGGTTAGTTCTTTGGGGTGAATACCTGGAAAAATAAGACAGGATGAAGGCATAACTTTCTCAAGACAGAAGATTTCTTTTAACCTAATGGCAATCTAGAAAGTAAAGAAATTACCCCAAAGCCAATTAAGACCACTCCACTAAAAGAATTAATCCAACCCGACCAACGACGTAGAGAAAGTATTTGTTTTAAATTGGCTGTAAAAATACCAGCGACAATTAAAGGAGAAACATAGCCCACTGTATAGGCCAAGAGTAACATAGCTCCAGTTCCTATTGCTCCAGTACTTGCAACCCAAGCTAATAATGTTACCAATACAGGAGTGCTACAAGGAGAAGCAATCAGTCCAAAAGTCAAACCTAAGAGATAGGAACGGACAGAGGGAGGAAAGTCATCTTTGATCCAATTAGTAGCACCGAGAGAGGGAAACTGTAAAGTAATCACCTCTAAAAGGTTGAGTCCCATAATAATGGCAATGAGACTCACTATAATCGGGAGTCCAATACCAATTTGACCATAGACTTGACCCAAAGCAGCAGCAAAAATACCCATAGCTGCTAAAGTAGTTGCTAAACCTAGAGAAAACCAAGCAGACTGGATAGCACTTTGCAGTTTTCCTTGATTTTCATAACCCCCAATATAGGCAATAGTCAAGGGTAACATAGAAAGCATACAGGGAGTTAAACTGGTCAGCAGTCCAGCTAAACAAATCACCGCAAAGGTTAGTATATTGATCTCGGCAAGTTTTCCCGTTACTAGCTCATTAGCGTACTGTTCAAGAAAATAGAGTTGAGTCTGTAGCCAGTCCATGTGGTTCCAATGTTAAGATATATTAAAAAGCTCTCTCTTTACTCAGTATTATTATATGGTTTTATTTGGCTTTGGCAAAAAATTAACAATTCCTAGTAAGGCAGAAGCTTTACCCGGTAGAAGCAATCCAATTCCTACTGCTCAAACACACTATGTCAATGGACATCCCTTAAAAGCACCCTATCCCCAAGGCATGGAAACTGCTATGTTTGGTCTAGGTTGCTTTTGGGGCGCAGAACGTAAATTCTGGACAATAGAGGGGGTTTATGTAACTGCAGTTGGTTATGCCGCAGGCAGCACACCTAACCCCACCTATCAAGAGGTATGTACAGGTTTAACGGGACATAATGAGGTGGTTCTAGTTGTCTATGATCCTAATATTGTCAGTTATGCCACTTTAGTAAAAGTCTTCTGGGAAAGTCATAACCCAACCCAAGGAATGCGTCAAGGAAATGATGCAGGAACTCAATATCGTTCGGGTATTTACTACTACTCTCCTGCTCAAAAAGAGCTAGCCGAGTCTTCTAAAACCATGTATCAAAAGGCAATTTCTGCTGCTGGCTATTCTGAAATTACTACTGAAATTCTAGCAGCGCCTGAGTTCTACTTTGCTGAAGAATATCATCAACAATATCTAGCCAAAAACCCTAATGGATACTGTGGTTTAGGCGGCACAAATGTTAGCTGTCCTCTTCCTCTGAATGTCTGATAATTAAACCTTAAGTCCTCCCAAGAGGGGACTTAGGTTATTTCCCGAGTGCCACTGCTACCCCTAAAAGAATTAAACTACCACCTAAAATAACAGCTAGACTGGGTACTTCCCCTAAACACCAGATCCCCAAAATACTAGCTCCTACAGGCTCTAAAAGGGTGGTTAAACCAACTACTGTAGGCGATAGGTGACGCAAAGCCCAGTTTAAGGAAGTATGTCCTATTAATTGAGCAAAAATAGCCATCAGGAAGATATACCCATACACAGGTAGAGAATAATCTAGATAACCATGTCCCCATATTAAAGGAAACGGCAAAAGAAACAGTGCTGCAATACTGTAAGCGAGTGTAATATAGTGTTTTAAACTCAAACCCTGTTTTTGTGCCTGATCTCCTAACAACATATACAGACTAGCCATAATAGCTGCTAGGATAGCCAGGAATGAGCCTAGAAGAGGTGATGAACCACCAGTTGAGGGGTTATTAGCTATCATTACTAAACTACCACTCAGGGCTATACCTAGACCAATTATTGTGTAGAGAGTGGGTTGTTCCTGCCAAATAATCCAGGCTATCAAAGCCACCCAAAGAGGCGTAGTTGTTACTAAAGTAGTGGATAAGGCAATATCCGTCAGTCCTAAAGAGGCAATCCAAGTAACAAAATGTAAAGCCAGACAGATTCCTGCGCCTATAGAAAAAAGATAAGCTCTAAGGGGAATAGTTTTTCTAGGTAAAGGAAAGCCAAAAGGCAGTAAAAGTAAAGTGGCTATTATTAAGCGACTTGCTGCCAAAAAAAGGCTAAACTGATATCCTTTAGTTTGAGCAGCATCCATCGCTAAACGCACGAGAGGGGCTGCTGTAGATATAGCCATCACAGCAACTGCTAGAATCAAAAAAGTTATTTTTGCTCTCTCGGTGGCCATCGGAAGTAGTTTTTTTGGTCAACAGGAGTTGAAATATATTTTGGCTCTTCTGGACTGGTTATAACAAATAAGTAGTTAAAATGGGCTTAACCTCTTAAATAGCAAGGAATCCAACACTACAAAAAGAATTTTTTATTAAAATTGCTTTTTTGGATTCTTGTAAGCCTTGCTATACAAGTCTTATAGCGATTATTTCAGGCTAATATAACATAGCCAAACCAGAAGAGCCTATATTTTTTGAGTACTGTTCAAGGGTTAAAACTGATTTAATCCAAGAGAAAATTCCTTACCACCTTCAGGAAAATTTGCCCCTATAACATAAGAATTTTGAGGATAAATCCAATGAGTATCTCTCGGACCATGAATCAAGATACCTGTCAAAACTGCATAATTATAAGTTGAAGAATTAACGGGAGCCAGAAGACGTTTAAGATCTTCAGTGATGATTTGACAGGATAATTTGGTGATATCTAGTTGATTTAGTTCTTGACCATAGCGAATAGCAGAGAGAATTTTTTGCCGCACTGAGCATTGTTCAAGATCATCAAAATCAGTCTGAAAATTGATGTGACCTGACTCTAATTCATGGACTACTACTCCTAGAGACCCACAAGCATGAGATACTTGTTGAATTCCCTCTCGATATACCTTTCCTATTTCTCCCTCTTCGGAAATAGCAATGTGTGGCATAGCATAAAAGACAAAGCGACCAATACTATCTATCATTGGAGTATGTCCAAGAATAGTTGATATTCCTGTCCTGCCTGCAATAATAAAACCTCCTAAACTCCTTAAATCAAAAGTTTGTCCCCAATACTTAATCACTTCATCTAGCAATGTTTCCGCAATCTCATCCCGACAAGTTGCAAGTACTCCAAGCGTATTCTCATCTTCAAACCCGTAAGGCTTTAAGATCTCGCTAGTTTGTTGTATATATTCTTCAATAGGCAAAGAGCCTGGGAAATCACGTTGGAGTTTCTCCGAGAATAACGGCAATGAAGATAGGTCGTATCGAGTATCTGTTGGCATTAATAATACATCCTTAATTCAATATCGTACTAATTAATATGGGCTAGGGGTTAGGGAGGATTTTAGAGTAGGCAACGGTATTGCTTCTTAGCTTACCAGTAAATAGAATTGGAATGAGCATAATAGTTCCTGAGATTGAGATATTGTGTCAATAATATATCTAAATTTACCCTACCTGTAAATAATTAGAATAGCGAGATTTTTCGCTCCCACTCTAACTCGCCAAATGTTTCAAAAGCTACTAGGATCCCTGAATGAACTAGTATATAAATATAAAAATGCTATTTTTGTGCTGAACATTACCCCTCATTCCCCAACCCAAGAAGTAGTTTATATGTAATATAAGACAGAATTACACATATGGTTTACGATTGCTATATAAAGCTTAAATACTAAACTCTCTTGTTGAGCACTAAGGCGGCTTGACCATGGCCTTTTCTCAAAAACTGCTTTGAGAGCTTAATATGTTACTGTGCGCGGCACAGTAATGTAATCCAACAAGAAAGTCTAAATTTTTGCTAAGATTAATGTAACAATAAAAACTTTATTGCTGGAAAGGTTGTCGAAAGCTAACTTTTCCAGGGTATTCTACTGTAAATTATAATTGAGGATTTAAAGATTGTCTAAACAAGATCTCATAGAAATGGAAGGGACTGTAACCGAGTCTTTGCCTAATGCCATGTTCCGCGTAGATTTAGATAACGGATTTAATGTTTTAGCGCATATTTCAGGCAAAATACGCAGGAACTATATTAAAATTCTCCCTGGAGACCGAGTCAAAGTAGAACTGACTCCGTATGACTTAACTAAAGGAAGAATCACCTATCGCCTTAAAAATAGCAAAAAATAGGCTTGACAAGACCCCCATTAGATTTGATATAATAACAGACTTGCAGTGTTGCCTAGAGATTAAGGCGTGAAAGTTAGAGCATCAGTTAAAAAAATCTGTGAAAAATGCCGTGTCATCAGAAGACGCGGACGAGTTATGGTAATTTGTTCTAACCCGAAACATAAACAACGTCAGGGTTAGATGTCGTATCGAAAAACACTGACCGCGGTGGTCAGAAAAATCGGAACAAATGTTAGAGAGGAAGAACAAGCGTGGCAAGGATAGCTGGTATAGACTTACCACGGGATAAGCGTGTGGAAATCGCCCTCACTTATCTCTATGGAGTAGGTCTATCACGTTCACACAAGATCTTAGCAAATACTGGAGTTAATCCAGATACCCGAGCTAAAGATCTAACTGATGAAGAGATCACCAAATTAAGAGCCTTCATCGAACAAAACTACCAAATAGAAGGAGATCTCAGACGTTTAGAGAACCTAAACATCAAGCGTCTGGTGGACATTGGCACATATAGAGGGCGTCGTCATCGGATGGGACTACCTGTACGAGGACAGCGGACCAGAACCAATGCGAGAACTCGTCGAGGGAGAAGGGTGACCGTAGCAGGGAAGAAAAAAGCTCCCGCTAAGAAATAACAGCAAAGAAAAATTAATTTTTGCTCTTTACATAACAAGAAACAAGAGAAATCTATGGCGAGACCTACCAAAAAGAGTGGTCCTAAAAAACAGAAGAAAAATGTTCCCAATGGGGTAGCTCATATTCAGTCAACCTTTAATAACACAATTGTGACCATTTCAGATAACCGAGGAGATGCTATTTCCTGGGCTTCTGCCGGGTCTTGTGGGTTTAAAGGAGCAAAAAAAGGAACACCATTTGCGGCTCAAACAGCAGCCGATAATGCAGCCAAGAAAGCGATAGAACAGGGAATGCGTCAAATTGATGTGATGGTTTCAGGACCAGGGGCAGGGAGAGAAACAGCGATCCGTGCCTTACAAGGTGCGGGATTGGAAATCACTCTAATTCGAGATGTGACACCCATTCCACACAACGGCTGTCGTCCACCTAAGCGGCGTAGAGTCTAAGGGATCAGAACTTGTGAGTAAAGGAGGGAGAACACTTCTGTGGCGCAATTTCAAATTGAGTGTATAGAATCGAAAATTCAAAAAAACCAAAGTCAATTTAGTAGATTTGTCGTAGAGCCATTAGAAAGAGGACAGGGAACAACAGTTGGCAACGCACTGAGACGGATTTTACTCTCGAATTTAGAGGGAACGGCCGTAACTGCGGTACGCATAGCTGGAGTGAACCACGAATTTGCGACGATAGAAGGCTGCAGAGAGGATGTCTTAGAAATCATGCTCAACATGAAAGAAATCATCCTCAAAAGTTACACTCATCAACGCCAAACAGGTCGTCTAGTAGCCAAAGGACCAATGACGATCACAGCATCTCAATTTAACCTCCCTTCAGAAGTGGAAGTCGTAGATGCCAACCAATACGTCGCCACCCTAGCTGAGGGAGCCAAACTTGAAATGGAGTTCCACATAGAAAAAGGCAAAGGATATCGGGCAATTGATCGCAGCAAAGAGGACAACACTTCTCTCGACTTTCTCCAGATAGACTCAGTCTTTATGCCAGTTACTAAAGTTAACTACACAGTAGAAGATACTAGAGTAGATGGCGAGAGACAAAAAGACAGACTACTAATAGAAATCTGGACAAATGGCAGTCTCAGTCCCAAAGAAGCCCTCTCCCAAGCATCGAACATCCTAGTAGATCTCTTCACACCACTGAAAGATCTCGACGATATAGAGCAAGGACTAGGGGACTATCCGAACGAAATAGATCCCAACAACCAGATCCCAATAGAAGAACTACAACTGTCAGTCAGAGCCTACAACTGTCTCAAACGAGCACAAATCAACACCGTAGCCGATCTATTGGACTATAGCCAAGAAGACCTCCTAGAAATAAAAAACTTTGGGCAAAAATCGGCTGAAGAAGTAATTGAAGCCCTACAAAAAAGGTTAGGCATCACCCTCCCCCAAGAAAAAAGTACAAAAAACTAACATGGAGAAACAACAATGCGTCATGGCTGTCGAGTTCCCCAACTAGGACGACCAGCAGACCAGCGCAAAGCGTTACTGCGAGCACTGTCTACTGAATTAATCCGGCATGGACAAATAACAATCACTCTAGCTAGAGCAAAAGCAGTTCGTTCTGAAGTGGAGCGAATCATTACCCTAGCCAAAGACGGCTCCCTAGCAGCCCGAAGAAGAGCGTTAGGATATATCTATGACAAGCAGCTAGTGCATAAGCTATTTGAAGGCGCACCAGAACGCTATGGGTCACTAAATGGAGGTTATACCAGAATTGTTAGAACCATACGGCGTCGAGGTGACAATTCAGAAATGGCCATTATAGAACTAATCTAGATGGTATGCAGAGGGTAGCTCTAGTGATTCAATATGTGGGAACTAAATTTTACGGCTGGCAAAGGCAACCCCACCATCGTAGCGTCCAAGAAGAAATTGAAACGACCTTAACAGAGGTACTTCAAGAAAAAGTCACTCTCTATGGAGCGGGCAGGACGGATACAGGAGTACATGCAGCCGCTCAAGTAGCCCACTTTAATCACAAAAGTTATATCCCTGCTGAAAAATGGGCATCTGTATTGAATGCACGATTACCAGAAGACATCTTAATACGTGCATCAGCAGAAGTTCCGTCCACATGGCACGCCCGTTTCTCAGCAGCCTGGCGACGTTATCGCTATCTTTTGTACACGGATTCTTGTCCTAACTTATATGTAAAACCATTCAGTTGGCACTACTATAAGTTACCCCTATCAGTCTCCCTGATGCAAGAAGCCCTCACCCCTCTGCTAGGTCGCCACCATCTAGCCGCATTTCACCGCACTCAATCCAGTCGGAAAGACTCTTGGGTAGATGTCCAAGATGTCCAATGCCATCGCCGCGGACATTTGATAGAAATAGAAATTCAAGCCAATGGATTTTTATACGGCATGGTTAGACTACTAGTAGGACTACTAGTAGAAGTAGGAAGTGCCAAACGCTCAGTGCAAAACTTCCAAACTATCTGGTTAGAAGAACAACGCGAACAAGTCAAATATGCCGCACCAGCCAAAGGACTCTGTCTCTTGCGAGTAGGCTACCTTGACTTCCCCTTTGAGAAAAAAGTTTGGTTTGACAACCAACCTCTCTTTTACTTTAATGATTACTCCTAAAGGAGAAATATGACCGAGCTCATCGAAAAAAATCTCAATAAAAGCTCTCTTCCCAGAGTAGAAACCATAGAAAGACAATGGTATCTAATAGATGCCTCAGAACATCGTTTAGGACGCTTAGCATCGCAAGTAGCCATGATCCTCAGAGGTAAAAACAAACCAATTTTTACCCCACACCTAGATACAGGTGACTTTGTGATCATCATCAATGCCGAAAAGGTCGTCGTCACTGGCAAAAAAAAGAGTCAAAAAATCTATCATCGTAATTCAGGTAGACCAGGTGGCATGAAAACAGAAACCTTTGAGAAACTACAAGTACGCCTACCTGAAAGAATCATCGAACAAGCAGTCAAGGGAATGCTGCCCAAAAACTCACTGGGACGCACACTCTTTACAAAATTAAAAGTATATGCAGGGACAAATCACCCCCATGCTGCCCAACAACCCATAGAACTGAAAATTAATACTATTCCAGAGGGAGATAATTAATGCAAGCAAATAAAGCTAACAAAGTTGTCTATTGGGGAACAGGAAGACGCAAGTCATCGGTCGCTCGCGTTCGCTTAACCCCAGGCACAGGTAAAGTTATCGTCAATGACCGTCCAGGCGAAGCCTATTTTAATCTAGTTCCTAGCTATATCTCAGCCTTGAAAGCCCCTTTAGAAACCCTAGGCTTAGAAAATGAATATGACATCATTGTCAGAGCTCATGGCGGCGGCTTGACAGGACAATCCGATGCCGTTAAATTAGGAGTAGCTAGAGCTTTATGTGAGCTTTCACCCGAAAACCGTCAACCTCTCAAAGTAGAAGGCTATTTAACCCGCGATCCCAGGGCTAAAGAACGGAAAAAATACGGTCTACACAAAGCTCGTAAAGCGCCTCAATACTCTAAACGCTAAAATAAAATTGAAGAATTTAAGGATAACTATGGCTAAACCGAATATTCACCCTACTTGGTACCCTGAAGCTAAAGTCGTCTGCAACGGTGAAGTTGTTATGACTGTTGGTTCGACTCGACCTGAAATAAATGTTGAAGTCTGGTCAGGAAACCATCCATTTTTCACAGGAACTCAAAAAATTATCGATGCTGAAGGTAGAGTTGACCGCTTCCTGCGTAAATACGGTATGCTTGACAAAAAAAGTAAATCCTCGGCCAAGACTGAAGAAAAAAAATAGTCAGTCCCTAACCTATCTACAAAACCCAGCAGATGCTCTGCTGGGTTATTGAATAATAAGTAATCAGCAGGCAGGAGACAGGAGGCAGGAGACAGGCAAGATACCTGTCCCACACTTCCCACCCTACCCCCCAAACCCTACCCCCCAATTCTTATGACTGAAGCATATTTACTAGAAAAACTCCAATCTGTCGAACAAACCTACTTAGAATTAACTCGTCGTCTCGCCGATCCCGATATAGTCGGGAACCCAGATGAACTTCAACAAGTAGCTAGAGCCCGTTCTTCCTTAGAAGGGACTGTTAATACTTATGATCTATGGAAAAAAGCCCAAGAAGAACTAATAGGAGCTAGACAAATACTCAAAGAAGCAGGAGGAGACTCCGACTTACGCGAAATAGCCTCTCTAGAAGTAGCCGAGTTAGAAGAAAAACTGGAAGATCTAGAAAAAAAACTAATGGTTCATCTCCTCCCGAAAGACCCTAATGATGATAAGAATATCATGTTAGAAATTAGAGCAGGAACAGGTGGCGATGAAGCTAGTATTTGGGCAGGTGACCTCTTGAGAATGTACTCTAAGTACGCAGAGACGCAAAACTGGAAAGTTCACTTACTCAGTGAGTCCCTAGCCGAACTAGGCGGCTTTAAAGAAGCTATTCTAGAAGTACAAGGCGACCGAGTCTATAGTAAGCTCAAATACGAATCAGGCGTTCACCGAGTGCAAAGGGTACCAGCTACAGAAGCAGGTGGACGAGTACATACATCCACAGCAACAGTGGCTATTATGCCAGAAGTAGATGAAGTAGAAGTACAAATTGATCCTAAAGACATTGAACTGACAACCGCTCGCTCAGGTGGAGCGGGTGGACAAAACGTCAACAAGGTAGAAACAGCCGTAGACTTGATTCATAAACCAACAGGTATCCGCATTTTCTGTACAGAAGAAAGATCGCAAAGACAAAACCGAGAAAGGGCTATGCAGATATTACGTGCTAAACTCTATGAGATCAAACAACGCGAACAAAATGACGCAGTTACCTCTATGCGTCGTTCACAAGTAGGTACAGGAGATAGATCGGAAAAAATTCGTACCTATAACTATAAGGATAACCGCGTCACAGATCACAGACTAGGGCAAAACTTCGATTTAGCTACAGCTTTAGAAGGAGATATCGAAAAAATCATTCAAACTTGTATAGGACAAGATCAACAAAAACAACTAGAAGCCCTCGCTAACTCTCCTACCAATTATGATAAGTAGTCAACTTAAGAACCTTTGAAAGAAGCCAGCACCGAAATCCGACTTAATATTAATCCTATTCCTATGGGGAAGGGGAACTTGTTCTTTGAGAATAATTGCACCTGATAAAGTGGTTGCAGCAATAGTTAATCTGACCACAACGGGATAGCTAATGTTATCTACTTTTAATTGGCTGGCTTTTCCTTTTCTAACTTCGCTTCTAAAGTAGCTAAACGACTTTTTAGATCCTTATTTTCTTCCTTGATTTTATCGAATTCTTGGCGCAGTTCTTCTAGTCCTTTTTCAGAACCGAGGGCGGCTTGGACTTTCAGGATCGCCTCTTGTGCCATGCGAGTCACCCGACCATCATTCGTTTGCCCAGCGAGGGACTGTAAAATAGATATAGCTTGGGGTGTCTGCATTTGTCCCAAAGCGCTGCTAACTGCTACCTGGGTTAAGAAGAAGCTTTCTTTAGCGAGGTTTTGTAGATGTTCACAGATGAGGTTAACTTCTGGTTCTTTCTGCCCTGTAGAAACGGATCCTAAGGCGCGTATAGCCGCTAAACGTAATGGTTGAGGTGTGCCAGGTTTGGTGTAGCTTAAAATGGCTTCTACCGATTGAGGATTGCTTTTAAATTGACTCAGTCCCCCAATAGCACCAGATCTGACTACTTCATTCCAACCGCCTTTATTTTGCAGGACTTCTTTTAAAAGTTCAATCACTTCTGGTTGTTTTTCCCTGAAGGTAGCTGTAGCTAATACACCTAAGTTTTGTGCTATAGCTGATTCTGTATAGTAGCTAGGGTCACCTTTAATGAGATATTCTTTAAAGGTATTGTAGGTTTTTTCTGTCTTAAATTGACTCAAGGCATCTATGGCTGCTTTGCGTACTCTAGGATGAGGATCATTAATGCCTAAATAGAGGACATCTTCTACTGAGTTTAATTGAATCTCTCCTAGTTGTTTGACTATTTCCAGACGAACTCCCCAAAACTGTTCACTAGAGAGAGATGCTTGAAAAGCTTCTACTACTGCTAATCCTCCTATTTTTCCTAAGGCTATTGCTGCTAAGATGCGCGATATAGGATCGCTATCTGATGTTAATTGGGCTTTTAATTCAGCTAGGGGATATTTTAGGGTAACTGTTTTAAGTGTGTGGTTTCCTACATCAAAACTGACAAAGTCGGGTTTATTGGCTAAGGGTAGGTAAAAGGTCTGTTCTTTTTCAAAGAAACGTAGGGTAAAGGTTTGTGAGTAGACACTTTCTCCTACATAACCGAAACCTAGGGGGATTTTTAGATCAAAAAGCTCTTCTTGGGTCTGTTTAACGGTAAGTTTAGCTAGACTATTATCATTGTCCCAACTATAGTTAACCTCAAAGTCAGGATGTCCACCTCGGAAGACATATTGATCAAAGAGGGATTGTAGATTGTATCCTGTGCTGCTTTCAATGGTTCTTAAGAGATCTATTGTTTCGACTGTGCGATGGGCGTAAGTTCTGACAAAATTACCTATAGTCTTATCGTATAATTCATCTCCTAAGATGGTGCGGATCATGTGATAGACACAAGCACCTTTTTCATAGAGATGACGATCATAGAGTTCTATTGCTTCGCGATAGACATTAGTAACTATAGGTCTACGATAGCGTGAAGCATCCTCTTCTAGATAGCCTCTAATTTCTCCTAGACGATAATATGCTGCTTCCTCTTTACCATATTCTGCCTCTATCCAGAGTACCTCACTATATGTCGCCATTCCTTCCTTGATCCAAGCATGAGACCAATGTTTAATCACTACTAGATCGCCAAACCATTGATGCGCTAACTCATGGGCAACTAGTGTTTCTGTTCGGATATTATCTAAACTTGCTCTTTTATCGAGTAGACAACGATCTGTTAACAGTGTAGTGGAGGTATTTTCCATTCCCCCAAAGATAAAGTCACTTACACAGACTTGGGCATATTTAGGGTAGGGGTAATCATAACCAAATTTTTGACTATAAAAATCCACCATACGTGGTGTTTTCCCCATGCTTAAAAGGGCTTCTTCTTCTTTTCCCTTTTCTACATAGTAATTAATGGGAATATTTCCCCAATGATCTTTTAATTCGGCAAAGTCTCCTACTGCTAAAGTCATTAGGTAGGTAGGATGAATCTCTTTTTGTAACCAATGATAACTAACTGTTTCTCCTTGATCTTCTGTGTTGATTAGATCTCCATTAGAAACAGCGAACAAGGGTTTAGGGACTGTTACTCTGATTTCTGAACTAGCTAACTGTCCCGGATAGTCAAAACAGGGGAACCAAAAACGAGAGTCTTCATCTTCTCCTTGTGTCCAAACCTGTGTCGGTTTATTAGGGTAGTCAGGTGTTGGTTTGATAAAGTATATGCCGCGTTGTGGTTTGCTGAGGTGATACTGGATGCTTAAAGTGAGGGGGTTTTCTGTAGTAGGTTGCAGAAGAGAAATTTTTAGTTCTTTGCGGTCATATACAAATGGTTGACTGACTTGATCGACTAAAACTGACTCTATTTCCAAATCTACTGCATCTAGGGTTAAATTCCCAATACCTGCCCTAACTGGGGTTAATTTTAAGCTACAGGTTCCCGCTAAATATTCTTTAGAGATATCCAACTCTAGATCTAGAAAGATATGATTAACCTGTCCTGGACTATCGGGATTGTAGTGAGGTTTAGAACCAGGTAGAAAAAAGGACTTAGGTTTCTTTTCTTCTGTATCGCCGTAATAATATAAATTGGACATAGTTGTTATATAAATCTAGGTTGGAAAGGCGCGGGAAGAGTGTGTAAATTTTCTCTAATACCCCATTATAAGCTAGTGGAACCGCTACCTCTCTTCCTTACCCTCACACACTTCTTACCTAAATGTAATTCTCTCGATTTTATTAAAAGCCTAACCTTTGGGCTAAGGAAGGACTAAAAGGAATTAAGACAGCTAACATGAAGAAGAAGACGACTAAACCTGTTATAGCTCTTGGATCATCTAGTTCAGTTATCTCATTTAGACTAGGTCTTTCTAGTTCACGTTGTAAAAAAATAATCAGTACAGCCCAATAGAGAGGAATAGGATTATCTAAATTAATTAGGGCAACTAATCCTAAAATAACTATTGTAGTTAAAGAAGACCAACGAGCAATTTTCCGACCATAGATAGCTAAAATAATCCTGCCGCCGTCTAATTGACCTACTGGTAAGAGATTTAGGGCTGTAATTATTAGGCCAAGCCAGCCTAAGATAGTTAAAGGATTGATTGTCACCAAAGAATTTTTTAAGGCATCTCCTAAAAATAAATGAGCTAGAGTGCCAACCAATAGAGAACTGCGGAAGAATTGGCTGGGGATCTGTAAAATACTCTCAGCGTTAGAGTAAAACAAGCCAGTAATTAGGATAATCAGAGAGACTAAACCACCTAAGACAGGTCCAGCTAAAGAGATATCAAAAAGTGTACTACGATTGGGGAGAATGGACTCAAACCGAGTAATTGCCCCAAAAGAACCAAGCTGCCAAGTGGGTAAAAAGAAAGGAATACTCAAATTAATTTGATAGTGTCTAGCTACTAGAAGATGACCAATTTCATGGGCTAACAAAATACTCATCAGACCCAATGCTAAAGGAAGGGCTTCTGAATAACGTCCAAGCTGAGTAAACCAATCAAAACCTAGTAACATACTGGCTGCTTCTAAGTTGGTAAAAATGGTAGCAACAATTAAAACAATAGCTAAGTTCTTTTCGGCTAGGGTGGCTTTTACTGGATCTCTTGAACTAGGAAGAGTAATAAAGACTGGTTTTCCTTCTGGACTCTCAACTAGAAAAAGACGATACTTATCTTGGAAGAGGTTCTGCAATTTAGCAGAAATATGCTTATATACATACTCTGGATCGGCGCGGAGGTTTCCTTTAAAAATTGCTCCCTCTTGATAAGAGATAGTTTCAGTGGCAAAAAAAGTATCAATGCCAAAGATAGATTTAATTTGAGCAAGATCTTCAGGTGGAATAGGAGAAAATGCAGTCAGGACAGGTTTTTCCTCAACAATAATAGGTTTAGACTTGGCTGGTTGATAGCCGAGAGAGCGTAAAAGATTACCTAAATAGATATACACGCCAATTCCAGCGAGAAGAAGAGCTAAAATAGCCAACAAATTCAGATTAATTCCTGCCATCAATAGAGCAAAAAAGACCAACCCAGGAACTAGTAAGACTACTGACTGTAGCCACGCTAGAATTCCTAATTTACCTAACCCTTTCGCTCGATTATAGCCCCAGATAAGAAGCAAAAGAAGCCCAAGAAGTCCAACTAGAATGGCTATTGTCTCTGACGCATTAAACATGAATATTATTGAGAAACAATTGAGGACTGAAGGTGAATATTAAGGGCAGATCTTAGCTGTCCTTGCTGAGACCGAAGTAGTTCTTGTGCTCTAGGGGCATCAAGTCCTGTCCAAGACATCAATAAAGCTAGTTTAACCTTTTTACCACTTTGCTCTAATAATAGTTCTGCTTGAGGACGAGAAAGCCCGGCTAGATCTTCTAAAATTCTCAACGCCCGATCTTGAAGTTTTCGGTTAGTCACAGAGACATCTACCATGCGGTTACCATAGACTTTCCCTAGGCGCACCATTACTCCTGTTGAGAGGATATTAAGTGCCATTTTAGTGGCTGTTCCCGCTTTGAGTCTAGTTGAACCTGCGAGAATTTCTGGACCGCTTAGAAGTCGAATATCTAGATCTGCACTGATAGCCACTTGTTCAGCTGGTACACAACTGAGGGCTATAGTTTGCGCTCCTAGGGTTTTGGCTGCTTGTAATGCTCCTTGTACATAGGGGGTAGTTCCTCCTGCTGTAATTCCCACCACGACATCCAATTTATGTACTCCCCTTTTTTCTATGCTTTGGGCTCCCTCAATGGCACTGTCTTCTAGTCCCTCAGAACTCCGCACCAGCGCACCTTCCCCCCCGGCGATGATAGCTTGTACTAAATTAGGTGGCGTACAAAAAGTAGGTGGACATTCAGCGGCATCTAGTACCCCCAATCTACCACTGGTTCCTGCTCCTACATAGAACAGTCTCCCGCCACTAGAGAGGGCCGCAGCAATCATCTCAATAGCTTGGGACAGTTCTTGTTTAGCGTTAGAAATGGCTTGTATTGTACATAAATCCTCTTGATTGAACAATTCTACTAACTCTAAACTCGTCATTTGATCTAGATTTTGACTTTTAGAATTAGTTTGTTCTGTTAAAAGATGGCCTCTTTGTTCCAACATAGCTAAAGGAGTCCCTCAAACTTACGGCGGAGCGTTTCTATATCGGGTAAGGAGGCATCTTCTTCGGCTGGTTTTTGCCAGTCCATTAGTTCTAAATTAGTTGCAGGTGGCACGGTCAGACCTTCTTTTTTGACAATTTGCCAAGCATAGCCAGCCGAACTACAAGAATCAATTGCTTCTTCAATTAAAATTGGTTCTACATTAGGTGTAGGAAAGTCTTGTGCCTCTAGAAGCAACCCATAGCGAATGGCATCATCTTCTGCTTCAAACAATAAAACTATGTCATAATTAGCAATTTTCAGGCTGTGAACTCCTTCTGTGTCTCCTGAGGTAAAAAGCAGAATATAGACGAATTTTAAATTATCAGGACTATCAGTGGTGAACCATTCCACTAACTCTACTCTTTCTTTTTTGGCAGTAACTAGAGTGCCTCGGGTCATGATCTGAAAAATATAGCTTGTTGTTTTGGCATAGTTGAGGAGAGCACTAAATTCCACAGATATTACTCTATGTCGAGGGAGTCCCTGTATAGTCAATCCATAGCGGTATGCGTCTTCTTCTAACTCAAAGAACCGAATTATTTTCTGTTCTCCCAGCGCTATACTAGCAATTTTTTCCTGTTCAAAATCTAGAATATATATTCTATTCATAGTTATAAGTTGAGAATCAATTATGCTAGTATAGCGGATTTTTGAGTCTTTTTGAGGCTCAGAACTCCTTTCTCTTCCAATATTTATTCCACAATGCCTAAGGTTAAAACCTAGATGCCTATCTAAATCAAGTAAAATAGAATTAACAAGACAATTATCAAAGGGGAAAAGACAAGATGTTAGTCATTGTCACCAAAGAGCGAATCTTGTCCCCACAAGAAGTATGCCAAGGATGTCTCTTGGCCACAGAAGACGGCTTACCCCGTTGGCAGCAAGGAAAACTTAATTGTGGGCAATATTTGCCAAAGTCTCATCATAATCAACCTACCCTATATAGATGTCAAATGGGGTTCTCTTTGGTAAATATAGAATAAGGGTTAGACTTTTGATAGAGCAGAGCGGACTTAAATAACTTATTCTGAGGTTAATTACATGAAAATCTTAGTTGCCATTGATTCATCTATATCTAGTCATCATGCCTTAGAACAAGCTTTAAAACTGCTCAATCTTCAGAATGTCAATTTTCTTTTGCTATCGGTAGAAGAAATTGTTGCCCTTCAATCTAATATAACTTCCACAGATCCGCTCGGCATGAGCGCAGAAATCCCATTTAATTTATATGAAGAAAGAGAGTTAGTGCAGCAAGAAGAAAAAAGAACCCAATCTGCTCTAGAATGGGCGGAGCATTTTTGTCAGCAAGTAGGTGTTAAATGTACAACCCGTTTAGAGATAGGCGATCCTAAACATATTATTTGTCATGTAGCAGAACAGGAAAAACCCGACTTAATTGTAGTTGGTTCCGAGGGACGTGGTGTTATTGAACGTGCTATACTTGGCAGTGTTAGTGACTATATACTACATCATACTTCCTATCCAGTACTAGTAATCCATAAAGATAAGACTCCTGCTAGTTAAAAATTCATTTTTCTATCTCATCTTTTAACGACCACAAGCCGTTATGCCGATAGTTTTTGTTCCTTCTGTATTCCCAATAATGTTAAAAACCCATCTTTAACCAAGCAAAAACTTGATTTACTGTGAGTTTTAATTCTATATCTGGTAAGAGGGGGAGCAATTTATGGTAGTGTTATTGATGTAGTGAAACCTAATAAAGTGATTAATTACTGTTGTAAATAGTTTATTCTACCTATTGGCAGATTAAAAAATTTATAGATATTATTATAAAAGATTTAATTTTTTGATTCTAAAATTTAAATTTATATCTATGTCTCTTGAATCTAGTTCAAATCGCCCACCTTGTCCTTATTGCGGTTCTTGTCAAATTTCTAAAAACAGCAGTACTCATCATAAAAAACAAAAACAAAAATATAAGTGTAAAGATTGTGGTCGTCAATATATAGAAAATCCTACTAAAAAATATATCGATTCATGTACAATAAAACTAATAGAAAAATTATTATTAGAACGAATTTCGTTAAGAGGAATTGCTAGAGTATTAGACCTATCTATTAAATGGTTACAAAAGTTTGTTAATAACTTTTATCGTCATATCCCTTATGAAATGGAGGTTGCAGCTCCCAAGACGATTAATTTAGTTGTGGAATGTGATGAATTATGGTATGAGTGTTAATTGCAAAGAAAATGAAGTTTATATCTGGCTGGCAATTGATAGAGATACTAGGCAAATCCTTGGAGTTTATTTTGGAGATAGAAGTAGAAAAAGTGCCCAGGAACTTTGGAATTCTTTACCAGAAGAATATAAGAAAAATGGTACTTTTTATACAGATTTTTGGGAATCTTATAAAAAGGTTATTCCTGTAGACGCAAAGCGTCTTCTCTTTGAGATGAACAACATCAACCTAGTGATAAAAGCACTGGCGAAACCAATCATATAGAAAGATTTAATAATACATTGAGACAAAGATGTTCACTCCTTGTCAGAAAAAGTCTTTCTTTCTCTAAAAATTGTTTTAATCATGAGGCGGCAATATTATATTTTATCCATCATTATAACGAACAATTAGTATCAACATGATTTTATATTCACTACTTAGCTAACACTACCAAGTATAGTAATCATAATCAAAAAAAATTAGTGTGTGCTAGAGATTCTACTACTAAACACACACTTTTCTTGTAAAAATCTGCTCCGACTTTGAAACAGCCCTAGGGGGTTAGGGGGGATCGAGGTCTTTACCCCAACAAAGCCGAAGCACGCCCTACTAAAGCCTCTGCAGTCAGACCATTGTAAGCCATCAACTCATCAGCACTCTTAGTAGTTTCGCCACGTTTCCAAGCAAAGGTATCCCGAGGGGAATTACTGCGTAATAAAATAGGCTCTAACATGGCACTAGAACCCCCTGTTACAGCCAGTAAAACATCCCCTTCAAAAAGACGCTTAAAGCCTGCATCATCTAGGAAATGACCATCTGCTTCACTACAGGTTGACCAAGCAATATCAGTGGGACGGTAGAGACGACGGGGACTGATAACAGAGATAATCCGTACTCCTATACCAGCCTTTTCTAATTGACTAGCTGCAGCCAGGACAGGTATGAGAGTCATATCCCCAATGACGGCAAAAACTACTTTTTTACTCCCATTAGTCTCAGAGAGAATAAAACCCCCATCTTGTAAAGCTTGCTGATTTTGCTCAAAAGTACTCAGAATAGGTAAAGGAGACTTACTCACTGTAATAGGAATACCCTTATTACTAGTAGAAACTGCCCATTGATAACAGACTTGAACACTGTTAGCATCACAGGGAAATAAGGGGAAGATATTCCCATTGCGCATCATAGCCGCAAAATAATTCTCTATTTCGGGTCTTTGATGTGTCCAACCATTCCGTCCCTGTTCTAGAGCCCCTGCTGTAAAGAGAGCTATAGTAGAAGGAGTAGGACGGCGTAACTCGGCCATAGCTTGGGTGACAGTTTGCCAGATCGGGAGACCATTAATAGCAAAGGACTCATAGGAACACCACAAACTGCGAGAACCAAACAAAGCCGAAGCTGCTGCTAAACCAGCACAAGCATCCTCACTGAGAGGTTCATAGACTTGTCCAAGGGGTTGTTGAAAGTAAATTTCATCAGTAGTAGGGTGAATGATTTTTAAACCTACATTGATATTATTAATCCCTGAAGCCGCATTTCCATCAGCATTAGTCACGATAAAGTTAGGATCTGCTTTCCCTACATGGACAACCAGTTCTCCCATCACTGTTGTAGAGACCTTTTTCTCGCCTTGTTTATATTCATTCACAGGTAAAGTCCCTAACTCTGTGAGAGGGAGAACCTTTTCTGTGACCGCTTGGGTAGAAGCTGGACCCCCTGCTGCTCTTTCCCAATTAGTACGAACAATCCGCCAAGCTTCAGGAGAGAGTGCCCTTTCCTGCAGGGCTTTCACAATATACTCATTCTCTAAAGTATCCCCAGGATAGAGGTTGTGAGACTGTGCCCCTCTTTTATGGACACCTGCGCCCTTGAGTTGTTTAATGATCAAAACAGTCAAACTGCCATTTAGTGCTAGTTGAGCGGCTTTAGATGTGGCTTCCAGCACTGCCTGGGTGAAGGCTAGACGTTTGGGCAAGGAGAATTGAGTACTATCTACATAGTCGCCTTTTTGCTCAGTATCATCATACTCTTTAGCATCAACCAAGATGACCTCTTCAAAGCCATTACCACGCCAATAGTCAATCATCTGCTGGTTAGTTTTCGTAGAAACCATACTGTGATGTTCTTGACTATAACCATTCCAAACTAAAATAGGCAGAAAATTAGTAGCTTGAGGATAGGCTGTATGGAAATGCCCAAAACTACTCATAATATAGGGTTCACCAAGACCTCCATCCCCAATAGTTACAGGAAAAAGTACTCCTGGATGGAGTTTAGCACCAGCCATCGCAAAATGTTGTCCCTGTCCTAGAGGACCTGCGGGACTGAGTAGTCCAGGTATTTGACCAGAGAGATGTCCTAGCAGTCCGTGCATCTCTCGGAAGCGTTGACCTAGTTCTTCTACATTAGTGATGCCCATCTTTTCTAGAGAACCATCTAGAAAGACATTACTATAAAATCCAGGTGCATGATGCCCCACTTCAGTTATTAAGTTTTTATAACCAAGCATCACTAAAGCAGCAATACCCTCAGCCACACTGGCAAACCCCCCAGGATGACCTGATGCTTTAGTCGCTGTTATTTGTAGAGTAAGATAACGGAGGGCATCTGCCGCTAAAAGCGTTTGATAGACAGCAGAAGGATCACTAGGTGAGGTGATGGCTTTAGTTCCTGGAGCGATGGCGGCGTTTTGACCATTTTTAGCAAATTCCGGCCAATTCTCTCCAAAATACTGAATTCCTTTACAAAAGTCAGGTGTAGTCATTATTAGGCTATGCGATATTTATACTAATCTTAAGCTGGTTTGCGACTTTTTTGTTCATTCTTTCGAGACTTTTGCTACAATAACATGGGCTATATAAATTAACTAGATAAAGTCTTTGACTCAATCCGTAGATATAACAACCCTCGACACCTTAGCACAGGAACTGGCTGCTATCCAGCAAACAGGTTCTAAACGTGTAGCTATATTAGGTTCTCGTCATGTACCGATTATCCATCAACAGTTGATTGAAATGATGAGTTATGCTCTGGTTTTAGCTGGAAACCGACTACTCACCTCAGGCGCAACTGGAACTAATGCTGCTGTCATTAAAGGAGCTATGAGAGCCGATCCTAACCTCCTGACAGTAATTTTGCCACAGAGTCTAGAGCGTCAACCTAGGGAGTCTCAAGAACAATTAAAACAAGTCATTCATCTGATTGAAAAACCTGAACATGATCATCTCTCTCTAGGTGAAGCTAGTAGTCTTTGTAACACCGAGATTGTTTCTCGTTGTCAACAGTTAATCTGCTTTGCTTTCCATGACAGTCAAACCCTCCTGCAAACTTGCGCGGATGCTGAAGATCAGCATAAATTAGTTACTTTGTTTTACTTTGACTAAAGATTAAATGAACTGGTGACAATGGGCAGATTTATTTCTGCCCTGTTTTTGCTATAGATATTGCTTTATGAACTACTCAACAGAATTAATTGCTATTCAAGGGGGTAAATTATAGAATAATAACTATAAAACAATTGACAAAATTGAAGAGAAATATCTCAAAACATGATATGGCTCTCTGGTTATCAAATGCTGACTCAAATCTATGAAAGTTCCAACTCGAAAGTCTATTGCGCGATTCGTGAGAGGGATGGATATAGCCGAACCACTAATTAATTATGAAAACTAATTATGAACCTGAAACTAAAGGAACTATTCTCTTGGTTGATGATCTGCCAGAAAACTTACAATTATTAAGTCATATGCTGATCGAAAGGGGTTACACTGTGCAGAGAGTTACCAGTGAAAGGATGGCGATAAAAACCATCCGAATAAAACCACCTGATGTAATTTTATTAGATATTAAGATTTCAGAAATGGACGGTTATGAAGTTTGTCAAGCAATCAAAGCAGAGCCGGATTTTTGTGACATCCCCGTGATTTTTATCAGTGCTTTAGATGAAACTTTCTATAAAGTAAAGGCTCTCCAGATTGAGTAGTGATAATTTTTTCTTATAAATAAAAAATATCTTTAGTGACAAAAAAGCTGAAGTGCTTAGAGAATAATGCTTATAGTCCAACATAGCTTCATGATTAAACAAAGAAAAAGCTGTCAATTTTTGATAAAATAGTAAAATGAGCTTTTGTCAATCACTTTTAGTCCAAAAAATAATATTGTTTGGACTA
>Ga0209085_1000241_pt1 | contig 41604 bp, 49 predicted proteins | sample C_131016_EF_Meta_FD_187310 | JGI IMG/M metagenome (GOLD analysis project Ga0209085, IMG submission 187310) | Freshwater microbial communities from Lake Croche, Canada to study carbon cycling - C_131016_EF_MetaG (SPAdes) (version 2) | ecosystem: Environmental > Aquatic > Freshwater > Lake...
CATCGCCAAAGCCATGAGCAAATTGATCCGTCAGCGAAGCAATCTCGCGAAGTTGGGGCGGATTGAGCAGCCCCCCCGGGATCCGAGTCCGCAGCATGAAATATCCATCCTCTTTTGGCTTCTGTTGATACACGCCGTACCACTTAAAACGCATGAAGTCGTCCGCTTCGATCGCCTGGTAACCCTCCTTAACGTAACGAGGGAGATCCTTGATCACATCCAAGCCATCTTTGGCTACTTTGACCTGCTCTTCCTTAGTTTCTCCAGGAGAGAAGTTTCGTGGCGTGGAAAGATTTACAGACATAAATTTAAAATACCCAAAGACGGCGTGTTCACAAGGTTACCTGTGTCATACATTTTTTGCCTACCCAGCCTTCACGCCTGCTGCTTGGGCGACTGATTCGATCTGAATCCCCAAGTCACCGATCCTTGCCCAGTTGAGTCCGGAGAGTTGAGAAACCTCTGCTGCCATGGACTTCCAAACATCCTCAACGGAGTGGAATGAATTGCCACCCGTAAGAGCCATCCGGAGATCCCTTAAAATAGTCCACTCTTCTCTAGCTTCCCCCGGTGCCGCAACCGCTCGAGTCATTCTTTGCAACCTGCCGTGAACATTCACCATCGACCCTGTTTTTTCTGCGAACGCAGCACCAGGCAGGACAACATGCGCCAATCGGTTTGTTTCATTGGCTAGAATTCCGGATGCGATCAGAAGATCTAGTTTGGCCAAAGTTGAAGCAGGAAGTCCTGACGCTACTAAATCTTCCCCTCCCAAAACAAAGAGAGCTTTGATTTTACCTGATTCAATTTCCGTTCCCCAAGACCCAAGCTTCCTTCCCCCAGAGGAAAGTCCGAGCAGTTCCGTGCCGCGACTATTGGGATTCCCATCCCCACTCCGCAAAAAGTTATCAGCCTGACCCGGATTCGGAACGGTATCGACCCGGTTGACGCCGAGTTCAGCCAAAAGTCGCTTCAGGACGAAGAGCTCTTCCAGCGTCAAACGGCCCGAGGCCACTACCGCAACCTCCTCCGGTTTCACCTTTTTCAGCCCATCTACAGATCGCTGAATCGCATCCGCCCAGGTCCCCGGAAACTGCTCGCCCGCCGCCCGAAGAAGAGGGCGATGGAGACGATCCTTCGACTCTAGGTAGTGAAAGTTGAGACGCCCAAAATCACACATCCACTGAGAATTCACCGCTTCATTTTCACGAGGTGTCAGGCGATGCACCTTCCCTTCCCTTGAGCCGATTGTGACGTTGCATCCTGTGCCACAGCTGGTGCAAAGGCTTTTCGTTTCCTTCAAAAACCAGACCCGCATCTGAAAACGAAAATCCTTGCTCGTTAAAGCACCGACCGGACAGATATCGGCCGTATTCAATGAGTAGGCATTATCAAAGCTTTTCCCGGGATAAGCAGTCAAAGTGCTATGACTCCCCCGGTTCACAAAGCCCAACACATCATCCTTCATCACTTCGCTGGAGAAGCGGATGCAACGGGAGCAAAGAATGCACCTTTCGTCATCCAGAACAATTCTCTCGCCCAAATCGACATTCTTGGGCTTCTTGACTTTGTTTTCTACAAAACGACTGGCCCCCGTCCCGTATTCGACCGAGTACTCCTGCAGCTTGCACTCGCCCGCCTGATCACAAATCGGACAGTCCAAAGGATGATTGATTAGTAGAAACTCCATTACTCCATTCCGACAATCCTTCACCAAGGCGGAATCGGTCCTGATTCCCATGCCAGGAGTGATATTGGTGGCACAACCGATCTGGGGTCTCGGCATCCATGCGATTTCCGGTTTTCCATCGGCACCCAGAACCGGCTTTCGATCCGGCCCCATCTTGGGTGTGCCCATCTCAAATAGGCACATCCGACAGTTTCCAACGACGGAGAGCTTGGGGTGATAGCAGTAGTGGGGGATGAATTTCTGAGCCCGGTGTGCCACCTCAACCACATTCAACCCTCGGGGCATCTGCATCCAGATGCCGTCAACCTGTACATCAACCAAATCCTTCTCGTCCTTGGCCACATCATGATTCCATGGATTCATCGAATGGGGAGTGCAACAGCTGCTCATGGTATCCTCAATGGGTCAGGGAAACGGTGTCTGTTTTTGCCGCCGTCCCGTTTCTTCGTATCCTCAACTGAAACTCCTCTTTGAATTTCCCTAAAAAGCTTTGAACAGGCCAAGACGCGGCTTCCCCAAACGCGCAGATAGTCCGACCCGCAATCCGATCTGCCACATCCTTCAAAAGGGTGGGATCCTCATCTTTTCCGTGACCATCCGCGATCCGTGCCAAGATCTTCTTCAGCCAGAGCACTCCCTCACGGCAAGGAGTGCACTGTCCGCATGATTCATGAGCATAAAAAGTCGAGATGTTTGCCAGACATTCCACCATGTCACGAGTATCATCCATGACAATTACCCCACCCGACCCCGCCATGCTTCCAGCCGCTGCCAAGCTATCGAAATCCATTGGAAGGTCTTCAAGCTTCACATCCCGATCGACCATATTCCCATGAATATCTTTAGCCTTCATTTTATAAGTCTCCCCTGCTCTTAAAACCTTCGCAGAGGAACCCCCTGGAATGACCGCCTTCAATTTCCGCCCATTTCGGATCCCGCCACAGACATCATAAATCAGCTGCCCTAAGGTCAAGGCACCACAGGGAAACTCGTAATATCCCGGCCTGACGACATCCCCACTGACGCAGAGAAGCCGAGTGCCCGTGTTGTTGGGACGCCCAATTTTCGCATATGCATCCCCGCCCATTTCCACGATGTGCTTCACGTTACAGAGGGTCTCCACATTGTTCACGATCGTCGGACACATATAGAGACCAAGAACTGCAGGAAAGTACGGTGGTTTGATTCGCGGATACGCCCGCTTACCTTCCAACGACTCGATCAAACCGGTTTCTTCACCGCAAATATAGGCACCTGCCCCCCGATGAACGTAAATCTCTAAATCGTACCCGCTATTGAGAATGTTTTTACCAAGAAAACCAGCCGCCTTGGCTTCTGCCAACGCTGTCTCGAGAATCTTCCAGCCTTCCGTAAATTCACATCGGATATACAAGTAAGCCAGCTTTACCCCGTTCGCGAAGCAACTAAGAATCATCCCCTCAACCAGCTGATGGGGATCCTTGTAGATAATTTGCCGGTCTTTGAATGTTCCGGGCTCGGATTCATCCGCATTACAGATCAGATAGATGGGTTTGATCACCTTCGCGGGATCGATAAAACCCCACTTTGTCCCCGTCGGGAAACCCGCACCTCCTCTTCCACGGAGTTGACTCTTTTTTACCTCTTCCCGAATCCCCGCTGGCCCCATGGCCAGCCCCTTTTTCAGCATCTCGTACCCCCCGTGTTTCTGATAACAGGCGATATCCCGAGTATAGCCTGGGGCATCAATATGTTTAAAAACGAGTCGATGTTGAGAAATCGCCATAGAAAACCTTAGCGACAACCTGCGACTAGGTCGGAAGCACGTTTTTCATCCACTTTCTCGTAAAACTCATCGTTGCGCAAAACCACCGGTGCAGTTCCACACGAGGCCAAGCATTCGGAATACTCCAAGGAAAACATTCCATCTTCGCTGACCATCGCTCCCTCATGGCCGTCCGACTTTAGGTTCATCAGTTTTTGTAAAGCTGCAAAGGTCTTTCCTGCACCCCCTAATGCACAAGGCAGGGTTCGGCAAACCCGAAAATGAAACTTGCCGTAAGGCCTCTGCCGGAACCACGGATAAAAAGTCACCAGCTCAAGAACTTGAATTTCCTGAAGGGAGAGCTTTTTTGCAATCCACTCCACTCCACGTGGGCCGACATAGCCAAAAGTCTCCTGCCAAAGATGAAGCAGAGGAAGGACGGCGCTGCGTTTCGAAACTGGATACCGCGAAACTAGTTCATCCGACTGTTTCTCAAAGGCGGGTGTGATTTCACCCTTTTCAGGCCCAACACAGTTTTCCGTTCCTGCATGAAGAGGCATACTCATCGATCACATTCTCCCATCACGAAATCAAAACTTCCCAAAATAGCCGGGACATCACTGACGGTGTGACCCGGCAACAGATGATTCAAAATGCTCAAGTTGGCGAAAGAAGGGGCACGAATCTTGAGTCGATGAGGGACGCCACCACCATGACTGTTCAGGTAGAAGCCCAACTCCCCTTTCGGGTTTTCTGCCCCGAAATAGATTTCACCAACAGGTGCATCGGGGCCTTGGGTGACAACCAAGAACTGATGAATCAGCTCTTCCATCTTGGTCAGTACTTTGTCTTTGGAAGGCAAAACATTCTTCGAGTCGTGCACCTGCCAGGCCCCGGCCGGCATTTTTGCGATGGCTTGACGTAAAATCAAAACGCTTTGCCTCATCTCCTCCATCCGAACGGCAAAGCGGTCATAACAGTCACCCGTCGAACCTACCGGCACTTCGAAATCATAACTTTCGTAATCCAAATAAGGGAAAGCCCGACGGACGTCATAGTCGTTCCCTGAACCCCGGAGATTTGGGCCGGTCAGACCAAAATCCAACGCAATATCCGCTGGAATGATTCCGAGATCCTTCGTCCGATCCACAAAGATGCGATTACGATTGAGCATGTTTGCAAATTCATCCAGACGAGATGGAAACTGGGCACAAAATTCGCTCACCCCCTCAAGAAAACCTGGGGGAAGATCACGAGTCTGTCCCCCCACCCGGGTAAAGCTGGTGGTGAAACGGGCTCCCGTCAAAAGCTCGATCAGATTGTAGATTTTTTCGCGCTCAGTGAAGGTATAGAGGAACATGGTCATCGCCCCCACATCCATGGCAAAGGCACCTAGGCCGAGAAGGTGGGCTGAGATTCGGGCGAGCTCGCAACAGATCACCCGGGTGACTCGGGCCCGCGGCGGCAGTTCCATCCCCATCAACTTTTCGACCGCGCAGGCATAGGCGACGTTGTTCGCCAAAGGGGCCATGTAATCCAATCGGTCGGTATAAGGAACAAACTGATTCCAAGTCATGTTCTCAGCAATCTTCTCATCCCCACGATGCAAATACCCGATGTCGGTGTCCACCTTGGTGATCACCTCTCCGTCCAGTTCCAAAACCAAACGCAAAACCCCATGGGTACTCGGGTGAGAAGGCCCAATATTCAGAACGAGCTTCTCCCCAACCTCATCGTGCTCCGCGGTCCTAGCGAGTGCGTCTCCCACTTCGATTGTCGCAGTGCTCACAAGGTCCTCTCCTCGCTTGGATGGGCTCGAGGCTCTCGATCCTGGGCGTACGGGGCAGAACTCGTCACAAAGGGCCCCCCTTCCAGCGGAGCTTTTGCAGTAAAGGCAATATCAGGCATCTCCGTGGGCAATCCTGCCAAGGGGAAATCCTTACGAAGAGGATGATGGGGATAGCCATCCCACATTAAAATTCGCCTCAAATCAGGATGACCCGAAAACCGGATTCCGACCATGTCCCAGGCCTCCCTTTCATGCCAATCAGCTGCCTTCCAAATATGGGAAACAGTCGGAACCGAATCCCCTTCTGCGACATTCGTCTTGATTCGAATATGTTTCTTAAGACGCAGATCACAAACCTCGTAAACTACTTCAAAGCGGGGATCGACCCCCTGATTATCCACGCCGGTGAGATCCACAAGGTACGTGTAGCCCTTCGCTTTCAGGGCACCCATTTGCTCGGGTATCGACTCCTTCGATACGACCCAGGTTGATTCACCACGAAAGTCAGGAAGCTTTTCTGCCCCTGGGAGAAGCTCCACAGTCGTTGCGTCCGAGCCCATACTCATGCTGCCTGTTTTTGTCCCAACACCACCCCACGACTATGGGCAATCTTGTCTTGGAGTTTCATCAAGCCTTCCAAAACCGCCTCGGGCCGAGGAGGACATCCTGAGATATATACGTCGACAGGAATCAGGTGATCGATCCCCTGCAGAACGGCGTAGCTTCGATACATACCTCCCGTGCTCGCACAAGCTCCCATCGCAATACACCACTTCGGTTCCGCCATCTGATCCCACACCCGTTTCGTTGCTAGGGCCATTTTATAGGTGACCGTTCCCGCCACGATCATCAGGTCCGACTGGCGCGGCGAAAACCTCATCACCTCAGCGCCAAAACGTGCGATATCAAAACGGGTGGAGGCCGAAGCCATCAGCTCAATAGCACAACAGGCGAGTCCCATCGGCATCGGCCAAAGGGAATTTTTGCGCATCCAGTTGACGGCTGCATCCAACGTGGTCAAAACCACATTCCCTTCGACTTTCGAGTTGTAGCCCAGTTCGCTTGTGCTCATCGACATAGGTGAAACTAGTCAGGGTTTTTCATAGGGCAAGGCTGGGGAAGAAGAATCAGTACCGCTTGACCCTGCTATTAACTCCCTGCATCCAAGAGAGATGCTCATTGCTGTCATGGACATGGGGGCTCCTCCCCCCGTCTGGCTACTGGCCCCTTTTCTCCTCTTGATCGTATCCATTGCACTAGGCCCGCTTCTCATCCCCCGAATCTGGGAACGCCGTTATCCACTTGTCAGCTTTACCTCAGCTCTTGTCGTAGCCGGATACTATCTCCTCATCAGGAAAAACAATACCCCCCTAATTGCGACATTGGAGGAGTACACAAGCTTCATCTCCCTGATCGGATCCCTCTATGTCGTTTCAGGGGGTATCCGGATTGGTGTGGCCGGAGCCTCGACTCCCATTCGAAATGTGGGCTTTTTGGCGTTAGGCGCCCTTCTTGCCAACCTTCTAGGAACCACAGGGGCCGCCATGCTTCTGATTCACCCTTGGATACGAATGAATCGATATCGGATCACAGGTCATCACATCGTTTTTTTTATCTTCATCATAGCAAATGTCGGGGGTTGTCTTACCCCCATCGGCGATCCTCCACTGTTCCTCGGCTATCTTCGTGGCGTGCCCTTCCTTTGGACCCTTCAGCATCTGTGGGGGGCTTGGCTTTTTGTTGTCGCCCTGATCCTGACGGTTTTTTACTTCTTTGATCGAGCTAACTTTAGCCGGGCCCCTATCGATATTCAGAAAAAAGAAACAGAACATGAATCCTTCCAGATCGAAGGATCGAAAAATCTTATACCCCTCGGAGTTATTCTGGTTGCTGTCATGAGCCGCGCTTGGGGAGTGCCTTGGTTCGTTTCGGATGGGATGATGATTGTAAGCGCACTTGCCTCCCACCGACTGACCTCCCCATCAATCCATCAATCGAATGAATTCACCTTCGGACCTTTGAAAGAGGTGGCATGGCTTTTTCTCGGAATTTTCACCACCTTAGTTCCTGTGATTCACGTGCTGAACGCCTCAAGCCACAACGCAGGACAACTCTCTCCTCTGCAGTACTACTGGATGACTGGGACTCTATCATCCTTTCTCGATAATGCCCCCACCTACCTCACATTCCTTACCTTAGCGCTCAACTTACACGAGCCGGCTCTCCATCTTTTTCATCCGAGCGAGGTTGCCCAGTTTTCGATTGAAAATCCTGCCAACCTGATTGCCATCTCCTTGGGAGCCGTCTTCTTCGGAGCTGCCACCTACATTGGAAACGGCCCGAATCTCATGATCAAATCGATGGCCGAATCCTCCAAAATTCATATGCCCTCCTTTTTTGGATATATCTTCCGCTTCACCCTCCCAATTTTGATTCCCATCCTGGGCTTAGCCGGATGGATCTTTATCCGCTAATTTCCCTATGCCCTTCCCTCGACAAGCCGGTATTCTTCTCCACCCGACCTCTCTGCCGGGTCGGTACGGCATCGGTGAAATCGGCCCTGAAGCTCATCGATGGCTGGCTCATCTCAATGCAATGTCACAAAAACTATGGCAGGTACTCCCTATGGGGCCAACGGGTTATGCTGACTCCCCGTATCAAACGCTCTCCACCTTTGCCGGGAATACAATGCTCATCTCGTTCGATTCCCTCAGGGAGGATTCACTTTTGCGCGACGAGGATCTCCAAGATTTTCCCAGCTTTCCAGAAGAGCATGTGGAATATGGTCCCGTCCTCCTCGCTCGTTCAAAAATCCTTCACAAGGTTGCCCAATCATTCGGACGCCGCGCTTCTCCGACCTTCAAGGCAGCTTGGATGCAGTTCTGTGAAGAGGAGTCAAAATGGCTGGAAGATTACACTCTCTTTGCCGCCTTAAAAAAGGAGCATGGCGGCGGCCCTTGGATTCATTGGCCCGAACCACTTCGACGACGGGAACATACCGCTCTCACCGCCGCTCGCAAAAAGCATTCGGCGGAAATCAAGCATTCCAAGATCCTGCAGTTCCTCTTTTTTCACCAGTGGCACTCCCTTCGAGAGGACGCCCGCAGACGCGGAATCTCCATCATCGGGGATATCCCCATTTTTGTCGCGCACGACAGTGCGGATGTGTGGTGTCATCCAGAACTCTTCTTTTTGGATCCAAACGGCAACCCCACCGTCATCGCAGGAGTCCCTCCCGACTATTTTAGTGCCACTGGGCAACGATGGGGAAATCCCCTCTATCGCTGGGACATTCACGAAAAAGAGGGGTTTTCTTGGTGGATCGATCGGCTCCGTAGCACATTTCGATTGTACGACATCGTACGGATCGACCACTTTCGCGGATTCGAATCCTACTGGGTGGTTCCAGCTCAGGAGTTGACGGCGATTCACGGGCGATGGATGAAGGGCCCAGGTCGAAAGCTTTTCGATGCGGCGCACCGAGCCTTGGGCCCCCTCCCCATTCTGGCTGAGGACCTTGGCGTGATCACTCCGGAGGTGGATGCCCTACGGGATGAGCTCGGATTTCCGGGAATGCGGATTCTTCAGTTTGCCTTTGGAGACGGCCCCCAACCGGAATCCTTCCGACCGGAAAGCTATCCCTCCAATTGCGCCGTCTACACTGGGACGCATGATAATGACACCACGGTCGGTTGGTACTGGAGCGAACCAGGGAAGGATTCCACCCGAAACGCGGATCAGATCTCAAGGGAGCAACACAATGTCAGGAGCTACCTCTCCTCCGATGGATCCCAGATCCAATGGGATCTGATCGCTCTTGCCCTCCGCTCCCACGCAAATACCGCCATTTATCCTTTGCAGGATGTTCTTGGACTTGGATCGACAGCAAGAATGAACATCCCTGGACGGGAGCAGGGAAACTGGTCGTGGCGGTTTCGATGGGAACAGTTGCCGCCCGATATCGAACAGCGCCTCCACCGCATGACCTGCGAAGCGAAACGAGCCTGATTCCTACTTAATCCAACTCGAATCCTGAATGATAAACTGCAGTTTTCCCTTATAAACACCTAGCTCCCCAACCAGCTTAACCTGACTCCCTTTCGCCATAGCTCGAATTGCATCCTTCAGATTTTTATCGTAGGAGTATAGAGCATACGGTTTTTCGCCTACTTCAATTTCGAGGGGCCGGATTTTCGACAAGGTTCCCTCCACCACAAAAAACTCCCCCATCGCCCGAGCTAACTCCTCGGGCGTGGCATTCTGCAGAACAGTGGCATTTCGTAGCTTGTTCCGATCCACCTTTTCATAGCCAACCTTCAGCGCTTCTTTTTGTGGCAACGAACTTTTTCCGGCACTTTCTGATCCAGGTTTTGGTCCATCCGACAAACGGAATGTCGCGATCACTGGAAAATGGTCGCTCGCACCCCATCCCGGACCGTAATTTGTCCATCGCCATGGCAATCCAAGCGGTTCGCGCGCGTTGACTCCCGGCACGATGACCGCATGAAAGCTTCCAGGCACATACTCCACCCCCTTCCCATCCCCTAACCCACGGGTGACAAGCATCTGAATAAGTGTGCCCCACTCTCCATTGTACTCGTCCGAGTACCGTTGCTCTGGTTCTACATCAAACCAGAGATTGTATAAATCCTGCTTCCCCTTTCCACCTAAAACCTTGGCATCTCCCTGCGAACCCAACACGTCCTGAAGTGCGGTTTTTGTCATGAACGAGTACCGCTGCCCTTGATTGTATTGCGAATTAAAATCACCTCCAAGAATCACGTCGGCATTAGGATTTTCCTTAAGAATCTGATCCAAGCGATCTCGAACCGTTTTCGCATTTCCAAGACGCGTATTTTCCATCGCCGGATTTCCTGCGCCACTTTTCCAATGATTCGCCATAACGGTGAAAGTTTTCTCACCCGCTTGGAGTTGAGCCTCAAGGATTCCCCGGGCTGAGGGTGTCTCCCACGTCTTTTTCGATAGAACAGGAAAGCGCGTCAGCAGACCTGTGGTAATCGCGTCTTGATGTTTCTTCGCTCCTTCTGGCACATCCCCCACAATCACTGTGTACCCCCTCAATCCCTCATCCTCCAATGCCTTGAGCAGCCAAGCCTCGGACGGCAATCCACGCAATTCATCCGTTAATTCTTCCGAGAGCATCTTTTCGTATGTTGTACCCGCGTACTTCTTCAAGAACTCCGTCATGTCGGCCACCTTCGATTCCGGAGTGTGATCGATCTCGATCTCATTCAAGATCACCACATCTGGCCCCTTTCCTCCGTTTACACTTTTTAAAACCGTGGTGATTGTTTTGAGTTTTCGGGCGAGCTTGGCTGGCCCATAGCTATTCGGATCATCCGGGGATTCTATATAGTCGTCGTAAGGAGCGACCCGATCCACATCAGCCAAATTTTCAACGTTGTAGGCCATTACTGTAAATTCAGACGGAGCCCCATCGGCCCACAGCAACCCCACGACAAAAAGCATCAGCACGGAAAAGTGTCTTAAGAATTTAACCATTCCTACTTGATAGCGATTCACCGCCATTTTCCCATCTTTCTCCGACATCTTGACGACCACCTCTTTCCCGATAAAATATTTATCCTGTGATAGTTAGAAAAGAGGTAACCCGTTGCCTATCAATCGCCTTGATTCTCTTTTTCTGCCCAAGTGCCTCGCTTCTCTACTGTCAGTCTGATACCGGCGTTGATCTGCTTCCGAAAAAAGCCTGGTTTGGCCGATACGGCTATGTGAACCGCTTGGGTAAATATGTTCTAGAACCGCAGTATGAAGAAGCCCTGCCATTCTCCGATTTCCTCGCAGCAGTCAAAAAGGATGGCAAGTGGGGATTTATCAATGGCGAAGGGAAGTTCGTCATTGAACCCCGATTTGAAAACGCATTCCTTTTTAGTGATGGTGCAGCAGCGGTTGAAGAAAACGGAAAGTGGGGATTCGTTAATCGCTCTGGGAAATACCTCGTTCAACCCAAATATGAAAGCGCGGGGATCTTTCGACAGGGCCTGGCAGCAGTCCGTTGGGAGGCTAAATGGGGGTTCATCAGCAAAGACGGGGAAATGGTCGTCCCACCAAAATTCGATCAGGTCTACTTTTTCTCGGAAGATCGATCAGGCGCGCAAGTTAATGGCCTCTGGGGTTATATCGACAGGACAGGCACATTCACTGTTCCCCCAAAATACGCAGAAGCCCTTCCCTTCTCGCAAGGCCTCGCCGCCGTGAATGTAGGTGGCCATCGGGAGGACAATGAGTTTACGGGCGGCGTCTGGAATTTTGTGGATCCCCAAGGAAAGGTGATGATCGATCAAGCCTTCATCTCTGCCGCTTTACCGGAAAAAGGGGCCCCTTCTCGTGTCGGCACCGATGGACGACAGGACACCACCGCAAAGATCGAAGCCGTGGAAAACGGATTTCGTGACGGAAAAGCTCGCGTGAGGATCGGATCCCGACTCCTCAATGGAGACTCCCAAGGCCCCTCCTGGGGATTTATCGATCTAAAAGGAAACTGGCTGGCCGAAGGAAATACGAAAATCCCACTCAACTTCACGAACTATACCCCAGGGGAAGGATTTACCTTTGAATCCGATATTTTAGGTAACCGCGGCACCGCCAGCGATGTGCTGCAAACCGCCAAAAATGCCGAGACCATCGGCAAAGCCTACGAACAAGTTGAACAGATCGAGCGTGATGCGGATGAACAATTTGCATCCGCCGACCGGATGACCGAACTGGGAGACAAAGAAGCTGCCAAGGCTGCCCGACAACTGGGCAAAGAAAAACAGGAAGAAGCAAAGCGTCTTCGCGATGAAACCGATCGACGCGGGGGTAAGGCCAACGCCAACTCAATCAAATATTTCGACCAAGCTCTCAAGATTTATCAAGACTTCGTAAAAGAAAATCCGGACGACCTCCGCCGAGCAGAGGCGCAGTACAAGGTTGGTGAAATGTACGAACACCTCGCCAAATATTGGGACGCATACAAGGCCTATAAGAAGATGGTCGAGGAAACGGCCTCCAACCAGTACTGGGACCTTGCGATCGAGCGGATGTTTGCGATCGGAAACGTTTATCTAGCAGGCCAGCACCAGATGATGTGGAAGATCCCTATGCCCGCGGACATGAACAAAGTGGTGGAGATTTACCAGACGATCATCAAAGCTGCTCCCTTTGGATCGTACGCCCCCCTCGCAACCTTTTCCTGCGGTCTCGCCCGAGAAAAACAAAAGAAATGGCCTGAAGCCGTGAAGTTTTATGAAGAGATTCTCGATAAATACCCAAAGAACGACCTGATCGATGATGCACAGTATCAGATCGGTTATGTTTGGACGAAAGCGGCTCGGCAACCTGAGTATGACCAAACTGCCGCGCAAAAAGGGATTGAGGCTTTTCAGGACTATCTCGCCCGCTTCAAACGAAGCGACAAGACCGAACAGGCCACAGAAAACATCGCCATGCTCCAACAGCGCCTGAGTGGCGGCTCTCTTTCGGTCGCAAGATTCTATGACAAGGCAGGCAACTACCCCGCAGCTTTGGTGTATTACAACGAGGTCCTGACTCAAACCCCGGACTCCCCCCAAGGACAAGAAGCCCGACAAAGGAAAAGAATTCTGGAAGATCTAATCTCCGAAACCAAGCAGCAGACGAATCCTGCGGATAAATCGAAGATCAGTTTTAGATCGAATCCGCAGGCCCAACCGCGTAACGTACAGAATCCATGAAGTGGCTCTTCCCCGCCTTCCTGACGCTAGCTCTAGCCGCCTGCGCCAACTATCAGATGGGTAGCACCCCGAAAAAGAAAGATCTCCAAGACGTTCGCGTTCTGTATGTCCCTACTGCCCAAAACGAGACAGACGAAACCGACCTCCCCGGGATTATGACAAACGCCATTCTTCAGGAACTCGATCGTGACGGGACCTTTCGTCACGCACGCAAAGACGAAAGCGATGCCATCTTAGAAGTTACGATCAAAAAGGTGGACCGCTCCGCCATTCGTCAATCAACCCAGCAATTCCTCACCACCCTGCAGTTTCAACTCCTCGTGACCGTTCAGTATCGCCTTTACAATATGAAAGAAAAGAAAGACGTCGTTCCGCACTCCACTGTCATCGGTACGACAACATTCTTTGTTCAGGGAGACCAAACCGAATCCCAACGCCAAGCTTATCCCATGGCGGCAATCAGCGCCGCCCAAGCGATGGTGAGCTCCCTTTCAAACAGCGGTTGGTAACGCCCCCAGCGTCGCTTGTTCTGGGGGGGCAGCAAATTCGCTACGCTCGATCTTATTTAGAGTCCATCCACTCTCGAACATCTTTCAGAATTGAATCCGCTGCATCCACTCGGATCAGACCAATCCTCGGATATTCAATATCAAGAATGACGTAACAGGTTAAAGAAATAGTAAGAATAAATAGGGCTACATGAAGCCAACTCCGCTTTCTCAAGCTCGCCATCTGGTATCCTACAAGAACTGCAGTGATCAAAGACATGATCATCAACATCGCAAAGATAATCAACGGGGGATGAAACTGCATGGTGGCGGTCCGCGTGTTGGTGATGTCAATCATCGCGTTGAGGGCGGGGATCAACTGCATACCCGCAAGAGTATTAGGAGATTTGGCCACCCCGGTGGCCGCTTGTCGCCAGATTTCAGACTGAAGATCCTGCGTGTACTGGTACTCCGCAACGACCGCCTTCATGTCAGGAATCAAGCGATACGTTCGAATACGTGAATCGACATAATCCCGAAAAAGTCCCTTTAACGAGTGACGCTCCTTTTCAGGAAGAAGGTCAAGGCGCAGATAGGCCGTTCCAATGTCATTGGCTTCCTCGACGATCAACTTCCGTCGATCATCAAAGCGATTCAGGGCGGACGAGAAAGTGAAGGCAATCAGCAGTCCAAATAAGGCAAAAATCGGGCCGTCGATCACCCCAAGGGTCTCCTGAACCAATCCTTTCCCACTTTTTAAATGACTCCTCCCCATCCAAGAGCCCAACTCAAAGAGGAGATACATTCCCACTGCCAAGGCCAAGATCAGCGGCAGAGAGAGGGCAAAAAGGGCCAACGGTGCCTGATTAAAAACAGTCAACGCCATGCGATTGTTCTCCTTGGGGAAAGAATTCTGGATCTCATGGCTTAAGCTTTGAAGAAAGACTCTCTTGAGTCAAATTCCGTGCTACCAATTTTCCACTGGCCCCTTGGGTACTGGAATTTCACTCCTCTCCAAAGGCCCGTCTCCAGCAAAGACAGCTTCCAGCTTCGAAGGAGCAAATTTCTCAAGTAACTCCCCTTTTTCGTCCAAAAACTGCTTTCGCCAAACCCGATACTCTCCCAACGCTTTCTCATAGTCCGCCCGTTTTGAAATCCGAACTGCGGCCTTCTTGAACTCGCTCGAAGGGCCGAACCTGCGCGCATACCAAGGAATCACCTTTCGAAAGAGAACACAGCCCCTCTCTTCCCCAAAGAAATCAATATTCCTATCGAGATGCCGGCTCATCACCCTTACCCTTTCCTCAAAATTCGGTTCTGCCATCAACTTCCCTATCTCCAAATAGTGAGCTGTCGCCCGAAAGATCCAAGGATTCAGGAAGGCTCCCCGACCTACACTCACCCCTGCACAACCCGTTTCTTCCATCATCCGTCGTGCTCCTTCTGGAGTTGTCACGTCCCCATTTCCGATCACCGGGACTTTCACTGAAGCAACAACTGCCGCTATCCCCTCCAGACTCACCCTGCCTGAAAACCCCTGCTGCCTTGTACGACCATGCACAAAAATGGCTGAAACTCCCGCTTCCTCCAAAGCCTTGGCTAAATCTGGAGCTGTCAGATTCTTCTCATCCCACCCCAGTCGCATCTTCGCCGTAATGGGAATTTTAACAGCACCTACCATCCCCTTCACTAAGTTTGCCGTCTTGCCAAGCTCCGTCATCATCGCCGAACCCCCTCCGACCTTGCACACCTTTCGCACAGGACAGCCCATATTGATGTCGACCGAGTTCGCTCCGAAATCCTCACACTTTTTTGCTGCATCCCGCATCTCCGAAGGCACCGCTCCAAACAACTGCACTGCCCAAGGCCGATCGTCAGGCGATGTAGCCACCAGCTCCAAGGCCCGACGATTGTTTTCTAGAAGCGAACGGGCATTCACAAGATCCGTTGTTGCCAGCCCACAACCTCCGATCTCACGGACCGTCCTTCGAAAGGGAAGATTTGTATACCCTGCCAACGGGGACAGGCACAAATTTGTTCCTAATTCCAAATAGCCAATTTTAAGTTTCACGGTTTTGCCCCACTCACGCTCCAAAGACGTTCCGCATCGGCCATGCTTCGGGCGGCCAAAGAAGGAACGATCTGGCGACGCTTGGCATAATACCCACCCTGTACGGGTCTTTCTTCCCGTGAAGCCAGCCAAACCGCTGTGTCCGCTCCTTGCTCATTGGTTCTACCGAAAATCCGTTTCAGCCACAAAAACGCCAATCCTCCGATCCCTTGGTTGTCATCCCCCAGTGCCGAATTCACCAATCCAGGGTGCATTGCACAAATCCTCACCTTGGAATCCCCAAGACGCCTCGCCTGTTCGGAGACATAAAGAATATTCGTCAGTTTTGTAAGGCAATAGGCTCTCCATCCATCCCACTGATTTTCCCCCTGCAAATTATCCCAACGAACCCCGCCCCATCGGTGCGCTTCGGAAGCTGTGCAGATCACTCTTGGATCATCCGCTTTTTCAAGCAACGGCAAAAGAGATTGAGTCAGGCGGACGTAAGCCAGATGGTTGATCGCCCAGGTTCGCTCATAACCCTCCGCTGTAACCTTTCGTTCTGTATAGTATGCCCCTGCATTGTTCCAAAGCACATCCAGCTTCGGTTCCGACAAAATCAGCCTCTTCCCGAACTCGGCAACCTGCTTTTGAGAAGATAAGTCCACAACAAAGGTTCTGACCTCGGGAGATCCAGCTGCACGCGAGAGCCTCGCCACCTCCTCAAGCCGACCTCGATGGCGACCCAGTAGAAGCAACTCCGCCCCCAAGGATGCCAACTGGAGTGCTCCTGCTCGACCAATCCCGCGAGTGGCCCCAGTAATGAGAACCACCTTGCCTTTCATTGATGGGAGCTTTGAATCCATATCGATTCTTATAGGGAGAATCTGCCACTTGGGGAGGACTGGGTTTGTCGCACAACTACCCCTTCCTGATTAAGCGTCCGGCGGAAATAGATTTTGCTTTATGGAGCCATGGGGATTCGAACCCCAGACCTCCTCAATGCCATTGAGGCGCTCTACCAACTGAGCTATGACCCCGAAACAAAACAAAACCGTATCGCAAAACAGTCTTACCGCCAAGGCAAACCCTTGGCTTGCGGAATTCATTCTCCATGATCATTCTATGGTTATGAACCGAAACATCCTCCTCGCCCTGCTGACCGGTCTCGCCCTCACCTCTTGCCAACAGGCCCCATCGGGTTCCGATGCAGAAGACGAACGCAACCCCTTCTTTCGGCAAGCCAGCAAAGATGTCGCTGACCTCAACTACCCGGCAGCCATCAAGCAGTTTGAAAAGGCCCTCTCCGTTAATCCGTCCGTCGTCAAAGCCTACCTTCAGATTGGACTTCTCTACGGCGACAAACTTGGCGACCCGATCAGTGCGATCTACTTTTACCAAAAATACCTCGAAGCACGGCCCAACGCCGCCGAGCGCGAAGAAGTTGTCGCTTCAATGGAGAAAGCAAAAATCGACTTTGCCCTGAGCTTGACGAACACCGGAATCCAAAACGCTGCTGAAATCGCCAGAATCAGCAAGGAGAATGTCGACTACAAACAGCAAATCCTCCAGCTCCAAGGGGCATTAGCTGCCAAGGAAGCTCAGGTATCACAAGCTGCTGGTGCAGCCACTCCACCAAAAGCCACGGCTGTTGTCCCTGCATCGCCGACTCCCGAGAAAAAAACTCCAAAAGCGACCCCTGTAAAGGCCGAGGCGGCTGCCAGTGCTATCCCCTCTGTGCCCGCAGCCACACCTCCCGCAGCGCCTGCAGAAGCTGCTGCCCCTTCAGCGGAGGCCAAGCAACACACCATCGGTAAAGGAGACACTCTCTGGAAACTCGCAAAGAAGTACTACCCGGCCTCCCTCGATCTGAACGAAGAAATCGCCAAGATCAAGGCCGCTAACCCGGGCCTCGACGATCGCAACCTTAAGCTCGGTACCGTACTCACGATTCCATGAGTCGCCCCCGCTCCTCCCCCGACGATCAGCAGGATCTTCCCCTTCCTTCCGGAGGGCCGCTTGAGGATCTCAGCTCGGAACTTCAACAACGGCAGCACGAGCTGATTCAACTCCAAAGACAGCAACAGGACCTAGAGCATCGCAAGCGCCAACTTGAGGAACTCAGCACACGTCGCCAGGAGCTGCTCGAGGGCCAGAAAGACATTCGGGATCGATTACTCCGTGGAGTCATCATTCTGGAACGAGCAGAAGCACAGGGCCGTAAAGAAGTAGAACAGATGCACGAAACCCGCCAGGTCTTCAGCGAACAGCTATCTCAGATCACGAATATCGATCCTTCGGAATGGTCCGCCACCGGAATCGAAGAAGAACTTTCCAAATCCCTTGCGAAAGTAGATCAGGCCCAAGCCATCTACACCCAATCTCGCGCCAAGATTGATGCTCTCCGGGGCCGCGATCTTGATCCAACTGCCGACGAGACTGAAGGAAATGCGAGCAATTCCACTGGGAATGTACAGGAGTCGTTCTCGACCAATTTCGTGAGGGGCCTTGCTTTCAACCTTCCCCTCATCCTCGCTATACTTCTTGGCTTAGCTCTTTTTCACTTCCTGAAATAATCTCAATCTAGGGATCGGTTTGTTCGCAAACATTGGGAAAATTTCATTCCTAGGTCTTGCCATATATCATATTTCTTTCTCAAATCGTCAGGTGAATCTGCCTGGCCTAAAACGCGACCCCATCCGTGAGGAGATGCGTAGGATCAATCGTGAGTCTTCACGCCTAGGACACACGTCTCGCCGTCTTGTCGAGGAGGCTTCGATGGTTTCCTCAGGCAGACATCAAGCGATCCGCGCAGTCTCCCCCACCTCAGTTGTAAAACAGACCCCTACACTTCTGATCGAGAGTCGAATGGCACGCCGCAAAGTCATAATCGCGGCAACGATCTCCGTACTTTTGGCTTGGATCCTCTTCCGTCTTGTCGCGGGATAACCCGCCGATTACTTCTTCTTTTCGGATTTAGTAGGCTCCGCCGGCTTTGCAGGCTTCACAGCTTTTGCGTCCTTAGCTTTGCCCTTGCCAGAGTCCTCTACGGCATCATCCACCACGGGGGCTGGCCGAACAACCCACTCAAGGAGTGCGGTCGGGGCTGCGTCACCCTGACGATACCCCAAACGGAGAATTCTGGTGTAACCACCTGCGCGGTCTTTGAACCGGGGGGCGATTTCAGCAAACAACTTGTGCACCAAATCGGTTTCATGAAGGGCCGAAATCGCCTGACGACGATGATGCAGAGTCCCCTTCTTTCCGAGGGTCACCAATTTTTCCGCCACAGGACGCGCTGCTTTAGCGCGGGAAACAGTCGTCCGCACCCTCTCATGCCGGATCAGCGAGCCGACCAGATTGGCCAACATGCTGTCCCGGTGTTGGGACGTCCGACCTAATTTGGTCGTGTTTTGACGGTGTCTCATGCCTGACCATTCGTCCCGGAAGCTTCAACTGGAGCAACAGGAATCGTCAACATCGAGGCATCAAACTTCATTCCCAGGGAGAGTCCGAGTGAGGTGAGCTTGTCTTTGATTTCGTTGAGCGATTTTTTACCAAAGTTTCTGTACTTCAACATCTCAGGCTCGGATTTCAATGCCAACATACCAACAGTGGTGATGTTCGCGTTGTTCAAGCAGTTCGCCGCCCGGACCGAGAGTTCAATCTCGTTCACGCTCATAGCCAGCAGTTTCTTCAACGCGGTATTTTCCACCGGAGCTTCAAACTTCACTTCCTCAAACTCGATCGGTTCCTTGTCAAAGTTCGCAAAGATGTCCAGGTGATGGCGCAGAATCCCAGCGGAGTGCAATAGAGCCTCGTCTGGGGTCAAACGACCATCGGTCCACACATCGAGGACGAGTTTGTCGTAATCGGTTCGCTGACCGACTCGGGTGTTCTTCACCTCGTACTTCACCTTCGTGACTGGTGAGAACAGAGAGTCCACAGGAATCAAGCCAATCGGGGAATCCTCACGCTTGTTATCTTCCCAAGTCGCGTAACCACGACCGACTCGAACTTCAAATTCAGCTTCAAATTTAGCCTTCTTGTCCAGTGTGCAGATCACTTCTTTCGGGTTCAGAACCTCGATCCCAGCATCCAATTCGATATCAGAGGCGGTTACGGGGCCCTCTTTGTTCACTTTTAGGGTCAACAATCTTGGCTCACGATTGGGCAACTTGAATTTGAGCTTTTTGAGGTTGAGAACGATTTCCGTAATATCCTCTACGACGTGGTCGATGGTGCTGAATTCGTGCTGAACTCCGGCAATCTTTACACTGGTAATAGCTGCGCCCTCGAGAGAACTCAGGAGCACCCGGCGGAGAGAGTTTCCTAGCGTTGTTCCATACCCTGCTTCAAAGGGTTCAGCTGTAAATTGAGCATACGTCTCCGTTGCAGTGTCTTCATTCTTTTGGAGCCGGTTAGGCAGTTCAAATCGTCCAAGTCGTAGTGGCATATTCTTTTCTCTCTTTCCGGCCGGGTTTCCCCTCCCCCGCTACCTGGGCAAGGGACCAACGGCCGATTCTGTTCTTCTTTTTGTTTTCATCGCCGGTAGCAGGCGATGAAGTTTTTTACGACCTCGAGTAAAGCTCGACGACCAACTGCTCGTTGGCCACCGGATTGAGCTCTTCGCGTGTCGGAATTCTGGTCAATGTGCCCTTATACTGATCCTTGTTCAGGGTCAGCCAATCCGGCACAGGACGAATCTGGGTCTTTTCCAGCGCATTCGTTCCTAGTTGGCGGGACTTCGGATTGTCCCGAACTTCAATCACATCCCCAACTCGGCATCCGTAGCTAGGAATCGAAACCTTTCGTCCGTTAACGGCAATATGTCCGTGCGAAACCATCTGACGCGCACTCCTGCGGGTAGAGGCAAAGCCCAAGTGATCGACAACCGTATCAAGACGGGTTTCCAAAAGTTGAAGGAGTTTTTCGCCTGTCACACCGCGGCTCTGGACCGCTTTTTGATAGTATCGGCGGAACTGCTTTTCCAAAATTCCATATCCGTACTTCATCTTCTGTTTTTCACCGACAGCGATGGCAAAATCAGACTGCTTCCTGCGGCCCTTCGCTCCGTGAACTCCAGGAGGAAAGTTCCGACGCTCCAGCGCCTTCGAAGGCCCGAAGATCGGTTGACCAAAGCGGCGGTTAATCTTGTCCCGTGATCCTGTATAACGTGCCATAAAATTTTCTCCTTATACCCGGCGCGCTTTGCGCATCCGACATCCGTTGTGAGGAACGGGAGTCACATCCCGAATGATGCTGACTTCCAAACCTACTGCTTGAAGGGCTCGGACAGCGGATTCACGCCCCATTCCAGGCCCCTTCACACGCACCTCCACCTCTTTCAAACCGTGCGCCATCGCCTGCCGACTGGCATCTTGTGCCACGACTTGGGCGACATATGCGGTCGACTTCTTGGAGCCACGGAATCCCATTTTCCCCGCACTCGACCAAGCGATCACGTTCCCCTTGAGGTCGGTGATCGAAACAACCGTATTATTAAAAGTCGCCAAAATGTGAGCCACCCCATTTTGAATCTGTTTGGCTCCCTTGATCTTCGGAATCTTGATCTTCGACGCGTCTTCCAAACCATCCAGCGTCAGACTTTCCGGAGCTAAAATCACTTCTTCCTTCTTGCCCCCATCCTTCCCACCTGCTGCCGATTTACTTCCCTTGGTCTTCTTCGTCTTGCCACCTTCTTGGGCGGGAGACTTGGCCTTGGCTTCAGGCTTCGCAGCCGGCTTCTCTACAGGTTTTTTTTCGTTCTCGCTCATACGATTTAGGTCTTCGCCGCTTTGGCGTCCTTACTGCGGATGACACCCACGGTCTTACGGGGTCCCTTCCGAGTGCGCGCATTGGTCGACGTGCGTTGACCGCGAACCGGCAATCCTTTGCGATGCCGAATTCCACGATAACAGTTGATCGTCTGCAAACGCTTGAGATTCTGTTGAGTGTCTCGTCGCAAATCTCCTTCGATCAAAAAACGATTCCGCTGAATCACCCCGATGATCCGGTTGATTTGCTGATCGGTCAGATCCTTCGCCCGTAAATCTGCAGGAATTTCAGCTTCTTCGATCACTTGGCGCGCACGAGTGGCACCCAAACCATAAACATAGCGAAGACTAAACTCAGCTCTCTTCTCCCCAGGAATATCCACACCTAGTACACGCGGCATATGCTTACCCCTGCCTCTGTTTCAAACGTGGGTTCTTTTTGTTGATGATATAGATACGCCCACGACGGCGGACAACTTGACAGTCGCTGGTGCGACGTTTGATAGATGCTCGTACTCTCATAAATAAATAGTTCAAAATCCTATCGAAAAGCGACGATCTTGGCAAGAGCCTTTCTCTCAAAGATATCGGTATTTTTCATCCCTCTCCTGCCGACGATAACCTCGTAGACTGCCCAGTCGAAGTGCAACCCCCTGATGTGCGTTGAGTTAAGATCTCCGCTTCTCCATCTGTTATCAAAACCACGTGCTCGAAATGAGCAGAATCCTTCCGATCAGCCGTCACCGCCGTCCATCCATCCTTCAAAATTCTGACCTCCTCTGTTCCCTCATTCACCATCGGTTCAATCGCCAAAGTCATTCCAGGGCGCAGAATAGGACCTGAATTCGGTTTCCCAAAATTGGGAATCTGTGGCTCCTCATGCAACTTTCTACCGACTCCGTGTCCAACGAACTCCTTCACAACGCTATAACCAGAAGCTTTCACGGCACGCTCAATAGCATGACAGATCTCCCCCAACTTACTACCACCACGAGCCGCAGCGATACCTGCCATCAAAGATGCCTCAGTTCTCTCCAGAAGTCTCTGTCTCGAAGGGGAAATAGCTCCCAAGCCTACGGTCGTAGCTGTGTCTCCCACCCAACTATCCAAAACAATCCCTACATCCAGCTTCACAACATCCCCATACGCCAACCTTCTCGAACCCCCGATTCCATGAACCACCTCTTCATTCACCGAAATGCAAAGCTGACCCGGAAATTTTCTGTACCCAAGAAAGGCACTACGAGCACCCGCCTGTGCGATTAACTCCCCTGCCCATCGATCTACATCCCCTGTGGTGAGACCAGGTTCCAATCGGGTGACCAAAACATCCAAAACTTTTCGAGCTAAACGACAACTTGCCCGCATCCCGGCAATGCCGGCAGCGTCTTTTATAGGAATGATCGGCATGGCCCCCGGGGCCTTAACGAAGAGAAATGATGACGCCACCCAAAGCGATCAATGCAATCAGGACTAACAGCCAAGCTATCTGTCTCTCCGAGATGGTTTGAGCTGTTCCACCGGTCGCTCCCACACTACGCCCCTTGATGCGCCCCTTCTTTAGGAAGCCATCGTAATGTCTTTGCAAGAGATAGGTCTCCGCCTGACGCATCGTATCCAGCATCACTCCGACGATGATCAATAATCCCGTGCCGCCGAAAAATTGAGCCGTAATACTAGGAACTCCAAGGAAGTTTTGAACCAACATAGGAAGCACCGCCAAAGCCGTCAGGAAAATTGCTCCTGCAAAAGTCAGGCGTGTCATCGCATAATCAAGAAACTGCGCGGTTGTTTCGCCCGGACGGACTCCAGGAATAAATCCACCATGCCTCTTCATGTCATCTGCGATCTGGATTGGATTAAAGACCATGGCGACCCAGAAATAGGAGAAGAAGAAAATCATCCCAGCATAGAGGACATAATGAAGAGTTCCCGTAGCGAGAGCCGCAGCAATCCGATTCGCAGTGGGTGATCCAGGAAATAGGAATCCCAAAATGCTAGCAGGAAAGAGTAGAATCGCATTCGCGAAAATGATCGGCATGACACCCGCGTAGTTCACTTTCAAAGGCAAAAAGGAGGTTTGCCCTCCGTATACACGATTTCCGCGAACCTGCTTGGCATACTGCACACTTACTTTTCTCAAGGCTTGTGTCAGAGCGATTGTCGAGGCGATCACGACGAAAAGAAACGCCAGCAAAAGAAATAGAATGAATGGACTGATCGGCTCGCGACCGCTTCCTGCAGGAGGAACAAACACCTGCCAACCTGCAACCAAAGCCGCAGGCAACCGGGCCACAATACCGATAGTGATGATCAGGGAAATACCGTTCCCAATTCCCTTTTCGGTCACTTGTTCGCCGATCCACATCAAAAGCATCGTTCCTGCGGTGAGGGTGATCACTGTGATTGCCCGAAATGCAATGCCAGGTTCAGGCACCAGGGGTCCTAAACGCTGAATCACTTGATCAATTCCTGAGAAAATTGGGATCTGGGATGGGTTTTCAAAACTGGTGGCGAGTAGATACCCCTGAACTACACAAAGGATCAACGTCCCTAAGCGAGTGTACTGGGTGATTTTCTGCCGCCCCCCCTCTTCCCTAACCAACTTACCCAACGAAGGAATAACCCCCGTTGCCAACTGCATGACAATACTTGCACTGATGTAAGGCATGATCGTCAGGGAGAAAATCGCGCAATTTTCAAGCGCCCCACCGCTGAAAAGATTAAAGAGCCCAATGACGCTACCTTGATCCTGCTGGTCCACCACTTGGCGGAAAAATTCCCCCAGAACCAACGGGTTGATGCCGGGGCACGGGATCGAGGCCCCGATCCGAACGACCACTATCAAGGCGAGGGTGAAGATAATCCGATGACGGAGCTCCGGAATCTTAAAACAGTTAAAAAGGGCGTGAAGCATGGCCCGAAAAACCCTTGTGGGGTTAGCGCTTCAGCAGGGTGATTTTTGCCCCCGCCGCCTCGAGTGCGCTCTTGGCCGAACCACTTGCCGCATGCACTTCAAGAATGAGATTTTTTGGTTTCAACTTACCACCACCGAGAATCTTGATGCCCGCCCACTCGCCTTTGACGAGTCCGACCTGACGCAAACTGGCTTCATCCACTTTTGCTCCATCGGAGAAGAGATCCAAGCTGTTCAGATTGACGGGGGCAAAACGCTGGGTGAATACCGCGTTGTTAAATCCTCGTTTTGGAATTCTCCGAATCAAAGGCATCTGTCCACCTTCAAACCCCAAACGCAGACTCCCTCCCGAGCGGGCTTTCTGCCCTTTATGACCCTTCCCTGAAGTTTTGCCTTTTCCAGAGCTTTCACCGGAACCAAGCCGCTTCCGACGATGACGAGCCCCTGGGCGTGGAACGGTAGTACTCATGAAGCCACCTCTGCTGCCACCGCTTTAGGAGCACGTTTCTTGCCACGCAATTCAAGGATTTGAGTCCGAGTACGGAGTTTGGAAAGTGCATCCACGGTCGCTTTGACGACGTTCGCTGCATTGCTCGATCCCATCGACTTTGCCAACACATCCTTCACCCCGGCTGCTTCCAGAACGGAACGAACTCCACCCCCTGCAATCAATCCGGTTCCCAGGGAGGCTGGACGGAGAAGCACCCTGCCACCGCCAAATGCACCATTCACCTCATGCGGCAATGTGCTGGGTCCGATATTGTAGGAATAAAGATTCTTCTTCGCGTTCTCTGTCCCTTTTCGAATCGCTTCTGCCACTTCACGGGCTTTTCCAAAACCAACACCCACTTTCCCTTTCTTATCACCGACAACGAGGAGAGCACTAAAACTGAAACGACGCCCACCTTTTACAACCTTGGCGCAGCGGTTCACAAAAACGACTTTTTCAAACATATCGGACGGAGTCCGCGTCCGCTCCCGACGATTGTTCGTCGGTTCCGACTTTGGAATAAATTCAGACGTCTTCGAAAACGCCTTTTCTGATCCAGCCTCCAAAGGAAGACTTGAATCGGTTTCAACAGGGGGGACTGCGCTCATTCCATATACCTCTTTAGAATTTCAAACCAGCTTGCCGAGCCGCCTCGGCAAAGGCTTTCACTTTACCATGATACAAGAAGCCGCCCCGGTCAAAAACCACGGCGGAAATTCCCTTTTTTGATGCCCGTTGAGCCACCTCCTGGCCCATCTTGGCAGCACCCGCTACGTTTGCACGGATGCCCTTTTTCAACGATTCCTCCAACGTGGAAACTGCAGCCAAAGTTTTTCCAGCAGCATCATCAATGACCTGCGCGTAAATATTCTTGCCGCTAAAAGAGACACAGAGGCGGGGCTTGGCTGCATCTCCACGAAGACGTAAACGAATCCGCTTATGGATCCGAACCCGACGTTCCCGACGTAATTTGGATGGATTAGGCATAAAGAGTAATTAGGCCGACTTGCTCTGCGCAGTCTTGCCCTCCTTGCGTCGGATCGCTTCGCCGGAATAACGAACCCCTTTTCCCTTGTAAGGCTCGGGCGGATGATAACCGCGGATATCTGCACAAACAGCACCGACGAGTTGCTTGTCAGAACCTTCGACCAACAAACGTGTGTTGTCTGTCACCGTTACCTTGATTTCAGCAGGCAACGGATACTCGATCGGATGAGACTTACCCAAATTCAGGACAAGCTTCTTTCCTTGGACATTCGCTTTGAATCCAACCCCGTGAATTTCAAGATTCTTGCTGTACCCAACGCTGACTCCTGTAACAACATTCTGAACGAGACTACGGGCGAGACCATGCATGGATCGGGCAGTCCGCTCTTCGGTATCCCTCGTAAGTTGGATTTTTCCAGCGTCAATCTTTGCACTGATCATCGGAGGAAGATCCAAACCAAGCTTCCCTTTGGGGCCTTCCGCCTTTAGACGCTTTCCTTCCACAGCCACCTTCACATTGGCCGGAACAAGAACAGGTTGATTGCCTACACGCGACATATTACCAAACCACGAGGAGCAACTCCCCGCCTACGTTTTGCTTCTTTGCATCTTCCCCGGAAAGCACGCCCCGAGGAGTGGATAAAATGGAAACTCCCAAACCACCCAAGTACTTAGGGATCTCTTTCGCTCCCACATATCGTCGCAGACCGGGCTTGGACAACCGACGGATACAGGTAATCGCCTTTCCGTTCCGGACACTGCCTGTCTTCATTGCGATATGAAAATCGGTGTGCGCACCATTCTTCTTGAGCTCAAAATCTTCGATAAACCCTTCCTTTTTCAAAATAGCCAGAACGCTGCCCCGCATTTTGGAGTGCTTGGCCTTCACCGTTTTTAGTCCGGCCGTGGAGGCGTTTCGGATCTGCGTGAGAAAATCAGCTAAGGGATCAGTTACCATAAAACTACCAGCTCGCTTTCGTTACGCCAGGGATCTCGCCTCGAAGAGCCATTTCCCGAAACTGAATACGACTCACGCCAAAACGACGAATATAGCTACGCCGCCGCCCAGTAATCGAACACCGGTTATATTTCCGGGTCGAAAACTTGGGGGTTTTCTTCTGTTTAAGCCGCCAGCACTTCTTGGCCATCTGTCTTCTCCTTATTGCCGGTCTTGGCGGCGTCTTGGGTTCGAACGATAAAAGGCATGCCCATCAAAACCAGCATCTCTCGGGTTTCTTCACGATCCTTACCTGAAGTTACAAACGTCACATCGAATCCGAGATTCCGTTTGACGCGATCAATCTCAATTTCGGGAAAAATCGAATGATCTTTGACTCCCAAAGTATAAGCCCCACGACCATCAAATCCACCGTTCGGAATTCCGCGAAAATCACGGATTCTAGGAAGCGCGGCGCGGATAAACCTGAGCAAGAAATCATACATAATTTTACCGCGGAGGGTGACCTTGCAACCGATCTCCTGGTTCAATCTCAAATTGAAGTTCGAAATGCTCTTTTTGGATTTCGTCTTAATCGGCTTCTGGCCTGTGATCATGGTCAGATCATGGACCGCATCCTCCAGCGCAACCTTGATATCCGTCACGGAGCCAACGGAACAGTTGAGAACAATCTTCTCCAACTTCGGCACCTGATGGCCATTGGTGTAGCTGCGACTCTTCATCATCGCAGGAACAACGGTCTTCAGATAATGGACTTTGAGATCGTTTTCCATGGCTTATTTCTTGCCCTTCACTTCTTTTTTCTTCTTTTCCGCACGAGCGGCCTTCGGACGATTCACCAAGCGAAGGTTCGAAATGTGAATAGTCCCTTCCCGCTCCATCACCCCACCTTTTGGGTTATCCTGGGTGGGGCGGATATGACGCTTGATCATGTTGACCCCTTCAATCAAAGCCCGGAAAGAACCCGTTTTCACTTCGAGGATCTTACCCTTGCGTCCTTTTTGGGATCCGCTGATTACCTCAACCTCATCTCCTTTGTGAACATGGAATCGATTCATCATAAAATCCTTAAAGCACCTCCGGCGCCAGTGAAACAATCTTCATAAAATTCTTTTCGCGCAATTCGCGTGCGACGGGACCAAAAATACGAGTTCCACGGGGATTCGAATCCTTATCTATAATAACTGCCGCGTTGCTGTCGAAGCGAAGATAAGAACCATCGCTGCGGCGGATAGGATATTTGGTGCGAACAATCACTGCGCGAACCACCTCACTCTTTTTGACGGTGCCGTCCGGAGCCGCTTCTTTTACGTTCGCCGTCACGATATCGCCAATCTTGGCGATCAAAGTCTTGCGACCAATCACCCCAATCATCGTGGCCTTACGGGCACCCGTATTGTCAGCAATATTCAGCCAAGAGCGAATTTGGATCATACAGCAGCCTCCAAAGGGGCTTCCGCCTGCTTGACCACTTCCACCAAACGCCACCTTTTCAAGCGACTCAGCGGACGACACTCGATAATTCTCACCGTGTCTCCCTCTTTCGCCTTTTTCTCTTCATCGTGGGCATAAAACTTTTTCTGAAGTCGGATGATCTTTTTGTACTTCGGATGAGGCATCCGTCGTTCCACTCTCACCACGATAGTTTTCTCCATCTTGGCTGAGACGACTTCTCCAACGCGCTCCTTGAGAACGCTCGTTTTCTGGGGGGTATCGCTCATGACTTACCTTTCGTCGCCGCAGTCAGGCGGGACTCGGAACGAACGGTTTCGATCCGCGCGATTGTTTTACGTATCTCACGAAGGCGGCTCGGTTTTTCAACCTGTCCCACCTGCTGCTGGATACGAAGCTGGAACCGCTCCCGGCGAAGTTCTTCCGCCTTGCGATCCAACTCAGCGGGCTTGAGCCCACGAAATTCTTCAATCTTCAAAATACTAACTTCCTTTCTCGGGTAATGAAACGAGTGGCCATCGGCAATTTGCTGGCGGCCAGTCTGAAACACTCCTTCGCGTCGGCCTCCAATAGACCGTCGAGCTCGAAAAGGATAGTGCCTGGCTTAATAACTGCCACCCAAAACTCAGGCTGCCCTTTTCCCTTACCCATCCGTGTTTCTGGGGGGCGAGCCGTAACCGATTTGTCCGGGAAGATCCGAATCCACAATTTTCCCTTACGATTCATATTTCGGGTCAATGCCACACGGGCTGCTTCAATCTGAATATTTGTCAGCCAGCAACGGTCGAGGGACTGCAAACCAAACGACCCGAAGGCAAGGGTAATACAGCGGGTGGCAAAGCCTTTACGACTTCCCCTCTGTGTTTTCCTGAATTTAACGCGTTTTGGTACAAGTGCCACAGTTGATCAACGGCCAATTAGGCCGAATCCTCCGGTAAACAAATCCATACTTTGACACCGATCTTTCCAGCAACGGTGTGAGCTTCCGCAAAACCGTAGTCAATGTTGGCACGCAACGTGTGCAAGGGGACTTTCCCTTCGTGATATTGCTCGGTCCGGGCAATTTCAGCCCCACCCAAGCGACCTCCAACACGAACCTTCACACCAGCTGCACCGAAATCCAAAGTCGTCTGTAACGCTTTTTTCATAGCTCGTCGGAATGAAACGCGACGCTCCAACTGAAGTGCAATATTTTCTGCAACAAGCTGGGCGTCCAACTCCGGATTCTTAATCTCCTTCACATCGATCAGCAATTCTCGGTTCGGAGTCAGGGCCTGAGTGTCTTCCCGCAACTTATCCAATTCACTGGCTTTCCGTCCGATAACCAAACCAGGACGCGCCGTATGTAGAGTCACCCGCACACGATTCGAAGCACGTTCAATCACGACTTTTGAAATAGCCGCACTTTCCAGACGCTTCTTGATAAACGCCCGAATTTGAAAATCTTCGTGTAAGAAAATAGGAAAGTTCTTCTTATTGGCGTACCAGACCGAACTCCAGTTGCGCCGGAGCGGTAAGCGAAATCCCGTTGGATGCGTCTTTTGTCCCATAACGTTCTATGCCTTTGACGCGGCTTTCGCCTTCGTCCCTTTCTTTTCTTTCTTCACTGGATTCGCCTGTTCCTCCGACATCTCCTTTAACGTGATGCGGATGTGGCTTGTTCGTTTACGAATCGGACCTGCGCTTCCCCGCGCTTTCGGCTGGAAGCGGTGAAAAGTAGATCCTTCCCCTACCATGACTTCATGAACCAGAAGTTTGTCGGCAGGAATCGAGTGGTTGTTTTCCCCGTTCGCGACGGCCGAGCGGAGGGTCTGCAAAAGGAGTCGTGCTGATTTCTGCGGAGCAAAGCTGAGACGGGCATCGGCTTCTTTGACCGACAAGCCCCGCATCGCCCGAGCGATGTCACGAATTTTAAAAGCCGACATCCGGGCATATTTCATTTCGGCTCGCGCCGTGCGATTTTCATTACTCATTTTTTTGCCAAGACCGCAACGCGGTCCCCCACTTGAATTTGAACGCCATCTGCCAACTCTTCGGGCAGACCAGCGGAAACCAATTCCCTTACTTCCAGTAAACGGCAACTCCCTAAAACTTTGTCTCCTCGAAGAATCCGAAACGGCATTCCTTCCTTGGCACCCTGCCGTAAGCCCAAATTCAACACGAGAGACTGTTGCTCCCGATCTACAGCCACCACTTGTGCATCGCTCAGGCCAGAGGCCATCGGGCGAGGCAGATTTCTTTTTTCCAATTCGCTCCATCCACGCTTGGCCGATTCAAATTCCGCACGAGCTGCAGCTTTCTTTGCCGGCAGGGATTCTCCAGCCCAATTGGCGGCAGCTACGATCACCCGATTCATTTGCTCGGTAATTTCCTTGGCGAAACGCTCGGCACGAATCAATTCGCCGGAGAGACGGGCCACTTGCTCGTGACTATCCCGAACATCATTGCTCAAGGTTGCCACTCCAAGAACCTCGTCTCTGTGCTGCAAATCAAGCCAAGCCGCACGGTACGCCTGGGCTTCCGCTTGAGCCATAAGAAGCTCATCCGAACGGGACACGGGTGCAGCGTCAAGGGAGCTGCAAAAAACCGCAAGAATGAGCCATTTCAAATTCATTATTTTGTCACCTTCTCGGTGTGCCCACCGTGCTTCTTAAAGACCCGAGTCGGGGAAAATTCACCCAAACGATGGCCCACCATGTTTTCCGTTACGAACACAGGGTTGAATGCTTTTCCGTTATGAACCAAGAAAGTATGACCCACAAATTCAGGGGAAATCATCGAGCGTCGTGACCACGTTTTGATCGGTTTTTTTGCTCCCGATCCGATCTTCTGGACTTTGACCAGAAGATGATCATCGATAAAGGCACCCTTCTTTAAACTCCTACTCATCAGGCTCTCTTCTTTCTCCGGTCTTCAACAATAAACCGGTTGGATGTCTTGTGACGGTGACGAGTCTTCAGACCTTTGGCTAATTGGCCCCAAGGAGAAACAGGATGCTGACGTCCACCACCCCCCTTGCTCTTTCCCTGACCTCCACCCATCGGATGATCCACAGGATTCATCACCATTCCGCGGGTGTGTGGGCGACGACCCAGCCAACGACCTCTCCCCGCTTTTCCTAAGCTGACCTTTTCGTGGGCGACGTTGCCGACCTGACCAACAGTCGCATAGCAATCCGCGTGCAGCCTCCGCAACTCACCGGAAGGTAGACGAACAAGGGCATAATCCTTGTCGATCGCCGTACAAATCGCTGCAGCTCCAGCCGAACGCACCATCTGCGCCCCACGTCCGGGAACCATTTCAATATTATGCAAAGGCAAGCCCTGAGGGATAACCCGCAACGGAAGGGCATTTCCAACTTCGGCAGGAACATTGGGTCCGGTCGAAACCGTTCCGCCCACCTTCAATCCTTCGGGAGCTAAAATATAAGCTTTTTCCTTCGATCCGTAATCGATGAGGGCGATGCGGGCCGAACGGTTGGGATCATATTGAATTCCGATCACTTTTCCGGCCTTTGTCCTCTTACGACGATTCCACTCAATGATTCGAAACTGTTTCTTATGTCCACCACCGCGATGGCGAGAAGTGGTGCGCCCATGGGCATTCCGTCCGCCCGTGCGACGTTTGATCTCCATCAAGCTTCTCTCCGGCGCTGAGCCCGGGGTCAATTCAGAGAAATCATGAAGTTGCGTAAATCGCAACGATGGTGTCAAAGGACGAAATTCTTTAAGGGCCATGGTCGTGGTTCCTAGGCGAGCTCGATCTTCTGACCTTCGGCCAGAGTGATGATAGCTCGTTTGCTGTGGTTGGTGCGGCCGGGCTCCCCACGGCGAGAACGCCTGGATTTACCAGCCCGTCGCATGGTGTTTACCCGAAGAACTTTTTTCCCGAAAAGCGCGGTGATCGCCTGACGGATTTCAAGCTTGGTGGCATCAGGGGCCACCTCGAAAAGGTACTGATTATGAGCTGTGGCCAGTCGGCTTCCCTTTTCGGAAATCCGCGGACGATAAATTACTTCGGTCGGCTGTCTCATGATGTTTGCCCTTCTTTCGCCTTAACGTTCAGGCGGGTTCCGAGCTCTTTCCAAGCCTCTTCAGAAACCCAAACCATCCGACGACGAAGGAGGTCTTCCGCATTTACTTCCCGAGCCGGACGAACGTCCACTTCGCTTAGGTTGTTGGCGGCGCGCAAAAGGGTTGCTTCAGGTTTACCCAAAATCAAAAGCACGGAGAGCGGAAGTCCCGCATCTTTCAACCAAGCGATCAAATCTTTCGTTTTCGCTGCTTTCAATGCGGGCGCCGCACCACTGTGTAATTTACCCTGAGTCGCCAAATCACTAATGGCTCGCCGTAAGGCAGTTCTCAAAACGGTTTTAGGAATGTCTTTACGGTAGCTTCGCGGATGAGGACCAAAGGCAACTCCTCCACCCCGCCACACTGGGGAAGCTTTATATCCAGCACGGGCGCGTCCTGTACCCTTCTGATTCCAAGGTTTCGCTCCGGATAAATCCACAGTCCCCTTTGTCTTCGTTGAATGGGTGCCCGAGCGGCGTGCTGCGCGATAGGCCGTCACAGCTTCATGCAAGGCCTGACTCGCCCTACGATTCTTGAAGAGCTCAACTCCCAAGGCTTTTTCAGCGGCACTTAAATTAATCGCTTTAGCTTGAGCCATAAAATTACGCCTTTACCGCCACTTTTTTCGCATCCCGAACAATCACCACGCTACCGTTGGCACCCGGGATCGCACCGCGAACCAAAAGCAACTTCTCCCCTTCGCGGACCTGCATGACCTTCAGATTCTGAATCGTGCAGTTGTCCAAACCGAGATGACCGGGCATCCCGGCATTCTTATAAACACGTCCCGGAGTCGAACGGCAACCGATCGCACCGTTCCGACGATGAGTTGTCGAACCGTGAGCGTCTGCTTGGCCCGAGAAATTGTGCTTCCGCATGACCCCATGAAAGCCCTTCCCCTTGGAAAGACCGTAGACGTCGACGAGTTGTCCGGCTTTAAAACGGGTCACTGCAACTTCAGATCCAACAGCAAGATCAGCAGGAGCTGCACGGAACTGCCTCAAAAACAGAGGGTTCTTGCGGCCTGTCTTTTCAAAAGCAACCCGCTGGGGCTTATTTGTTCTAGAGGCCTTGCGCTCTCCCGTTCCTAAAACTACAGCTTTCACTCTGTTCTTTTCAGGAGTCCGCAACTCATAAACGGTGTTGGGCTCAGCTGATATGACTGTCACGGCGGTGGCCAACCCCTGATCATCATAGATCCGGGTCATGCCCACTTTTTTCCCGATCATGCCAAAACGCTCAATCATCTTCAGGTACTCCTATTAAATCTTGATCGTGATATCCACCCCGGCTGGGAGGTTCAGTTTTTTAAGCTCGTCCACCGTTTTGCCGGATGGCTCGAGAATATCCAAAAGCCGTTTGTGGGTGCGGATTTCAAATTGATCCATGCTCTTCTTGTCGCAATGAGGAGAGCGATTCACCGTATACCGCTCGATCTTCGTGGGAAGCGGGATGGGTCCAGCCACACGGGATCCAGTGCGGGAAGCGGTTTCGGAAATCTCCCCTGCTGCTTTGTCGAGCAAGCGGAAATCAAACGATTTAAGACGGATGCGGATTCTTGTGGTGGCCATGGGTTAGCCTTTCTTTTGTTGGGTGACCTGAGCGAGTACGCTCGCCGGGACCTGCTCAAAGTGAGACGGCTCCATGGAGTAAGCCGCCCGGCCACGGGAAAGGGAACGAATCGTATTCACATAACCAAACATTTCCGCCAAAGGCACTTCCGCCTTCACGACGGAGGTCAGATTTTTCGAGTCCACATTCATGATTTTCCCGCGACGCCGATTGATATCGCCAAGAATATCCCCCTGGTACTCGTCTGGTGTGGAGCACTCCACCGACATGATCGGCTCGAGAAGAATCGGTCCAGCTTTCTGCATGGCATCCTTGACGGCGAAAATAGCAGCCATCTTGAATGCCAGTTCGTTTGAATCCACCTCGTGATAGGAACCGTCCATGATCTCGATCTTCATGTCGATGACAGGAGAGCCATGCAGAACGCCATTCAACAACGCCTCTTGCACACCCTTCTTTACCGCTGGGATGTACTCCTTCGGAATATTTCCGCCGGTCACCTTATTGTCGACAACGATGCCCTTCCCGCGTTCTTGCGGTTCCACCTGCAAAATAACGTGCCCGTACTGCCCGCGACCACCGGACTGCTTGATCAACTTGCCTTCGCCACCCGAGCTCTTCGTAATCGTCTCACGGTAGGCAATCTGCGGTGCGCCCGAATTTGTCTCGACGCTAAATTCACGCTTCAAGCGGTCGCAAATAATTTCCAAATGAAGTTCACCCATCCCCTTAATGATGGTCTGACCGGTCTCCTCGTTGCTTTGGACTTGGAAAGTAGGATCCTCTTCCGAAAGACGCTGAAGGGCTTCGCCCATCTTTTCCCGATCCCCCTTGGTCTTGGGTTCCACAGCCATCGAGATAACCGGTTCTGGGAAACTCGGCGGCTCCAACGTGATTTCCAAATCTTCATTCCGAAGGGTGTCCCCTGTCGCGATATCCTTCAAGCCGACCGTCGCGGCAATATCCCCTGCAAATACCGTATCGATATCTTCCCGCTTGTCCGCTTGGATCTGGATCAGTCGGCTAACGCGCTCCCGTTTTCCAGTTCGTGAGTTGTAAATGAACTCTCCCTTACTCAACTTGCCTGCGTAAACGCGGAAAAAGATCAGCTTTCCGACGAAAGGATCGGTCCAAAGCTTGAACGCGAGGGAGCAGAACTTCTCATTATCATCCACTTTGACAGGGATCCGTTCCTCGGGATTTTCGGTGCTGTGACCGACGGCAGGAGGAATATCTATCGGGCTCGGGAGATACTCAATGACTGCATCCACCAACGACTGAACACCCTTGTTTTTGAAAGCCGATCCGCCGACCACGGGAACGAATTTATTCGCACAGGTAGCCCGACGAATCGCTTCCTTCAACTGCTTTGTCGTAGGCCTTTTTTCCTCAAGAAACATGTTCCCGACCTCTTCATCCACATCCGCAATAGCCTCGATCAGTTCATCCAATTTCTTTTTTGCGATTTCCTTCAATTCAGCAGGAATCTCTTCGATCTTGTAGGTCGATCCCAAATCCTTGCTGTCGGAATAAATAAGCGCCTTTTGGTTAATCAGGTCGATCTGACCTTGGAGATGATCTTCCTTCCCTAGGGGGATGAGAATGGGCCATGCGTTCGCACCCAACTTCGTTTTCATCTCGGATAGTGCTTTTTCAAAATCAGCTCCTGTCCGATCCATTTTGTTCACGAAAGCAATGCGGGGCACCCCGTACTTATTCGCCTGCCGCCAAACCGTTTCGCTCTGGGGTTGAACCCCCGCCACACCACAAAACACGGCAATTGCTCCGTCCAAAACCCGAAGAGAACGTTCCACTTCGGCCGTGAAATCCACGTGTCCGGGAGTATCGATGATGTTGATCCGGTTTTTCGTTTTTTCGAAAGACTTAACGAGACCAGCTTCTTCCTTCACAGGCCAAAAGCATGTCGTGGCGGCCGAAGTAATCGTAATTCCGCGCTCCCGCTCCTGTTCCATCCAATCGGTCACAGTCGTTCCCTCGTGCACTTCCCCCATTTTATGGATGCTGCCCGTGTAGAAAAGAACCCGCTCGGTCAACGTCGTTTTCCCCGCATCGATGTGAGCACAGATCCCGATATTCCGAGTCCTCTCGAGGGAATAGCTCCGGGCAGAATTAACGGGGGCGGCCATAATCGTTCCTTACCAGCGCAAATGAGCAAAGGCGCGGTTGGCTTGTGCCATCCGATGTGTTTCGTCCCGCTTTTTCACGGCGTTGCCTTGACCGGTTGCCGCATCACGAATCTCCTGAGCCAAAGCCTTTTCAAACGCGACCCCTTTGCGTTTGTTTGCCAATTCAACGATCCAACGCAAGGCCAAGGAGAGCTGCCGTTCGGGGGTGGTTTCCACAGGAACCTGATAGGTCGCACCACCCACCCGACGAGATTTCACTTCCAAACGAGGTTTTACATTTTCGACAGCTTTTTGGACAACGGCCAAAGGATCTCCGCCCGATCCCCCTTCATTCGCACGCTCAATCGCGTTGTAGACCAAACGACTGGCTGTAGACAATTTTCCCTGTTTCAAGATGTATCCGATCATCCTTCCGACCAGAAGGCTCTCAAATACGGGGTCAGCAACAGTTTTGCGTGAAATATGGCGGCGACGACGGGACATGGTTCAGTTTCCTTTACGCTTTGGCAGGCTTGGCTTCTGCTGCGGCCTTGCCACCACCTTTGGGTCTCTTCACACCGTACTTACTGCGGGAAACAAGACGGGAGAGTTTGTTAGAGTTGCTGGGACCAGCGGCACCCAGAGCGTCCAAAGTTCCACGGACAATATGATAACGAACACCCGGCAAATCCTTCACACGGCCTCCACGAATCAAAACAATCGAATGCTCCTGCAAATTATGATTTTCCCCAGGTATATATGCGATCACTTCTTCCCCGTTCGAAAGACGTACCTTGGCAACCTTACGCAAAGCCGAATTCGGCTTTTTCGGAGTACGAGTCATCACCTGCAGACAAACACCACGACGCTGAGGACAGCCGTGCAGGGCAGGAGATTTCGTTCCCCGGTTTACGGCGGAACGACCCATTCTCACTAGCTGATTAATCGTCGGCATATGTCGTCGATGTCCTCTTTCCCCTGCTTACCTTAGCTCGACGACACCCCGGAAAGGGCCCATGAAGCGCTCAAAAGCGCACGCATGGAGGACGATTCAAGCGAACCGTCGCATGCCGCAAAACCTAACTGGTTAACCTTTTCAGGCCCCGGTCGGATGACAGCGGAAATTCAAATCCTGCCGAAAAAAACCTTTGTCGGCAAGTGATTTCGAAAAGATTTTCGCTCTAGCTGGCCAACGCTGCGGGAATATCCAGAGCGACCTTGCGGGCCCTCTCCTCTTCCGGCTGCGTGCTGACCAGTGCATCTCCAACAGGCTCACCGAGATGCAGAAGCTTGATCTTACGATAGGCACTGAAACCGGTCCCAGCCGGAATCAAATGACCCATGATCACATTTTCTTTGAATCCAAGGAGCTTGTCCACTTTGCCCAAGGTCGAGGCGTCCGTGAGAATTCGCGTCGTGTCTTGGAAGGATGCAGCGGAGATAAAGCTCTCTGTCTCCAAAGAGGCTTTGGTGATTCCCAGAAGGACGGGTGTCGCCTCGGCCGGCTTACCACCCTTCTGCTCGATCGCACGATTCACCTCTTCAAAGGTGGTCTTCTCGATCTGTTCACCCCAAAGGAACTGCGTATCTCCTGGCTCGGTGATTTTCACCTTGCGGAGCATCTGGCGGACAATGATCTCGATGTGCTTGTCATTGATCTCTACCCCTTGCAGGCGATAGACCTCTTGCACTTCGTTCACCAAATACTCCTGCAGCTCCTGTGGTCCACAAACTTCAAGAATTTCATGCGGCACCACAGGTCCTTCCGTCAGCTGTTGCCCCTTCTTCACCGTGTCGCCCTTGTAGACGATCAAGTGCTTCGAAAGAGGAATCAAATGCTCCTCTTCAGTGTTGGTTTCAGGATCTTTGATGACCAATTTCTTTTTGCCACGTAAGTTGCCCTGTAAATCCACCACTCCATCGATCTTGGCAATTTCTGCCGCATCTTTGGGTCGGCGGGCTTCGAAAAGCTCGGCCACACGAGGAAGACCACCGGTGATGTCCTTAGTCTTTGTCACCTTTCGAGGTGTCTTCGCCATACGTTGTCCGGCCTGAACCTTCTCGCCATCCTTCACTTCAATGTGAGCTCCGGCAGGAATGCTGTAGGCAGCCACAACGGCACCAGCGGCATCCACAATCGCGATCTGGGGATGGAGATCCTCCTTGTGTTCGATGATCACGGTGCCGACCGACTTCGTCGTCTCGTCGACCTCCTTCTTCATCGTCACTCCTTCCAAGATATCCTTGAACTCAACCCGCCCTGCTTTCTCGGTGAGAATAGAAATGTTGTAAGGATCCCATTGAACGAAACTCTGCCCCTTCTTCACCTTGCCACCCTCTGGAACGGAGATCATCGAACCGATCACAACCGGGTAACGCTCGAGTTCACGTCCGTCCACTGCGTGCACACTGATAAAGCCGTTCTTGTTCAGAACAATGTCATGTCCCTCGAGGGCTTTGACCGTCTTCAAATCGCTATACTGAACGGTTCCATCATTCTTCGCCTTGATCTGAGGCTGTTTAAACACCTGAGATGCTGTTCCACCGATGTGGAAGGTCCGCATGGTCAGCTGAGTTCCGGGTTCGCCAATGCTCTGAGCAGCGATGATTCCCACCGCTTCCCCAAGCTTAGCCTCCTGGTTCGTCGCCAAATTCAGCCCGTAGCAGGAGATGCAAACCCCCCGCTTCGTTTCACAGGTCAGTGCAGAGCGGATTTTCACTCTCTCCTGCCCTAAATCTTCAATCGAGGCAGCTGCTTTTTCTGTGATCATTTCGCCTGCAGCCACAACCTTCTTCTTGCTAACAGGATCAACGATGTCATCGCAACTCACGCGACCATAAATACGATCACGAAGACGGACGATCTCATCATCCCCTTCCATGATGGCCTTAACCCAAATTCCACGATCGGTGCCGCAATCTTGCTCCCGTACGATGATGTCCATCGCAACGTCGCACAACTTACGGGTCATGTAACCCGAATCGGCCGTCTTAAGGGCGGTGTCGGCCAAACCTTTGCGAGCTCCGTGGGTACTAATGAAATATTCCAATACGGAAAGACCTTCTCGGAAGCTCGCCGTAATCGGACGCTCAATGATTTCACCTGACGGCTTCGCCATCAGACCGCGCATTCCAGCCAACTGGCGAACCTGATTCCGATTGCCTCGAGCTCCAGAATCCACCATCAAATACACAGGATTGAAGTCCTTGCGTCCTTCGTTGTGCTCCAAGGTGCGATACATCGCGGAGGAAATTTCTTCTGTAGCCTGCGTCCAAATGTCGACGATCTTGTTATACCGCTCTCCATCCGTGATCGCTCCCATCCGATACTGTTTTTCAACCTGACCTACGGAACCACGAGCCTTCTCGATCACCGCCGGTTTTTCTTCCGGAATGATCATGTCGTTGATTCCGATCGAAACACCCGCACGGGTGGCCGATTTGAAACCCAAATCTTTTAACTTATCGAGACAAACGACTGTGGCCGCATGACCACACTTCTCGTAACAGCGAAGAATGATTTCCCCCAACTGTTTTTTCCCTGCGGCTTTGTTGATAAAGCCCAGTTCCTTTGGCCAAATGCTATTAAACTCCACCCGACCAGGGGTCGTTTCGATGAATTTTTTCGAAGCATCACCAAAGACGGTCTCTAACCCGAAATCCGGATTCTTAAACAGAATCCAATCGTGAGTCTTGATGCTCTTTTCGCTGATCGCAAAGTCGACCTCGTCCGCAGTAGAAAATGCGGTGAGACGCTTCTTGGTCTTGTCCCCTTTTTCCTGCGTGCGCAAAGGGTTTTGTGAAATGTAGTAGCAACCCAAGGTGATGTCTTGGCTAGGAGTCGTGATCGGGCGTCCATTGCTCGGCCCGAAAATATTGTTCGGGGCCAACATGAGAAGCCTAGCTTCCAACTGAGCTTCCACGCTCAGAGGAATGTGTACCGCCATTTGGTCACCGTCGAAGTCCGCATTATAAGCGGTACAAACCAACGGATGAATTCGAATGGCATCTCCTTCGATCAACTTCGGTTCAAAGGCCTGAACCGACAAGCGATGCAACGTTGGAGCACGATTCAAGAGAACAGGATGTTCCCGAGTCACTTCGTCTAAGGTGTCCCACACAATGGCCTCTTTTCGCTCGATCATTTTCTTGGCGGACCGGACGGTATGTACCTGACCGAGTTCTTTCAGGCGGCGGATGATAAACGGTTCGAACAAGACCAAAGCCATCTTCTTCGGCAAACCGCACTCGTTGAGCTTGAGTTCAGGACCGATGACAATGACGGAACGTCCGGAGTAGTCGACTCGTTTGCCCAAAAGGTTCATCCGGAAACGTCCGGTCTTCCCCTTCAACATGTCGGACAAGGATTTCAAGGGACGGTTTCCTGCCCCTGTGACTGCACGACCGTGACGACCGTTATCCATCAAGGCATCGACCGACTCCTGTAACATCCGCTTTTCGTTACGGATAATTACTTCCGGGGTCTTCAATTGGAGAAGATTTCGCAGCCGATTGTTACGGTTGATCACCCGGCGATATAGATCATTCAAATCCGATGTCGCAAAACGCCCACCTTCCAGCGGAACCAAAGGCCTCAAATCTGGCGGGATCACAGGCAAGATTTCCAAAATCATCCACTCAGGACGGGAACCAGCATGGAGGAATCCCTGAACGAGCTTCAAACGCTTGGCGACCTTCTTACGGGTTTGTTTGCTCTTCGTAGTGTCGAGTTGTTGTTCCAGTTCTGTCACCAGTTCATCGAGATCGATTTTCTTAAAGACATCACGGATGGCTTCCGCACCCATCTTAGCAACAAAAGAGTCACCGAACTGCTCTTGAGCTTCACGATATTCAGTTTCCGTCAGCAACTGCTTGGGCTTCAAAGGGGTCTTCCCTTCATCAATCACGAGGTAATCCTCATAATAGATCACCCGCTCCAGATCCCTTGCCGTCATGTCCATCATCAAGCCCAACCGGCTCGGCATACATTTGTAGAACCAGATGTGACTGACCGGTACAGCCAACTCAATATGCCCCATCCGTTCACGGCGAACACGTGCGAGGGTAACCTCGACACCGCAACGATCACAAATCACCCCTTTAAACTTGATCCGCTTATATTTTCCGCATGAACACTCGTAATCCTTAGTCGGTCCGAAAATCCGTTCGCAGAACAATCCACCTTTTTCCGGTTTAAAGGTTCGGTAGTTGATCGTTTCAGGATTTTTCGTTTCTCCGCGGCTCCAAGAGAGAATCGATTCAGGCGAAGCTACCGTAATACTAACTTCGTCGAAACCGACACTTCTCTCCATTCCGAGGATTTCACGGGCCGATTGGGTCTGTTGGTTCATGGGATGTTTTTTATTCTGGGGTTAGGTTAGACCGTTGCGACAAGGATGTCGGGTTTCTGCAGATCTTCATCAACGACGCGACTGCGTTCACCCACCTTGATGTCCAAACACAAGCTTTGCATTTCCTTGATCAAGACGTTGAACGATTCAGGAGTCCCGGCCTCGAGTGAGTTGTCACCTTTGACAATGCTCTCGTAAATCCGAGTTCTTCCAGCGACGTCGTCTGATTTCACGGTCAGGAGCTCCTGGAGGGTATAGGCAGCCCCATAGGCTTCCATCGCCCACACTTCCATTTCTCCATATCGTTGACCACCATACTGAGCCTTACCACCCAGCGGTTGCTGAGTGACGAGAGAGTACGGTCCGACAGCTCGGGCGTGAATCTTATCAGCCACCAAGTGGTG